>Ga0209016_1000187_pt1 | contig 86171 bp, 64 predicted proteins | sample EPASupsiteSAE305_FD_187265 | JGI IMG/M metagenome (GOLD analysis project Ga0209016, IMG submission 187265) | Bioremediated contaminated groundwater microbial communities from EPA Superfund site, New Mexico - SAE3-05 (SPAdes) (version 2) | ecosystem: Environmental > Aquatic > Deep subsurface >... | reverse complement strand
AGGTGGCCGAGATACCGCCCGGCCCGCCGGTACTCTCCACCCTGGTGGCAGAGGTCTACGGACCCAATGATGCTGCCCGGGCATCGGTTGCGGAGCAGATCAAGGGGATCTTTGCCAAGACCAAAGGAGTGGTTGATGTAGACTGGTACCGTGAGTCTGATCAACCAAAGTTGACCCTGGCGGTGGATCGCGAGAAGGCGGCCCTGTCCGGTATTTCCGTGGATGAGGTGGCCAAGGCCCTACGGGTTGCCCTGGCCGGCATGGATGTGGGGATTCTGCATCTGCCTAAAGAAAAGGAAGCGGTTTCCATCAATCTGCGTCTGGCCGAGTCACAACGCAGTTCTCTGGCAGCATTGTCTGCCATCTATCTGCCCGGTCCCAAAGGGAGTGTGCCGCTCTCACAACTGGTCAAGCCAAGCCAGGGCAGTGAAGAAAAGACCCTCTACCGGAAAAATCTGAAGAACGTGGTCTATGTGATCGGTGATGTGGCAGGTGTGATTGAGGCACCGGTCTATGCTATCCTGAAGATGCAGAAACAGATTGCGGCTTTGCCGACACCGGATGGTTCAAAGATCGAAATCCTGGCATCCCGTCAGCCCTGGTCAGAAGAGAAGATGGGGATGAAGTGGGACGGTGAGTGGCATATTACTTACGAAGTTTTCCGTGATCTTGGGATCGCCTTTGCCGCAGTCATGGTGTTGATCTACATCCTGGTGGTCGCCTGGTTCAAGGACTTTACCACCCCGATTGTGATCATGGCGCCGATCCCGTTGACCCTGATCGGCATCCTGCCGGGTCATGCCCTGTTTGGCGCCTTCTTTACCGCCACCTCCATGATCGGCTTTATTGCCCTGGCCGGGATCATTGTGCGAAACTCGATCATCCTGATTGATTTTGCCGAGATGAAGCGCAAAGAGGGGATGAAGCTGGATGAAGCAATTATCGAGGCCGGCGCGGTCCGCTTCCGCCCCATGCTGTTGACCGCTGCAGCCGTGGTTGTGGGTAGTTTTGTGATCGTGTTCGATCCGATCTTCCAGGGGTTGGCCATTGCCATGATGTGCGGCGAGATCGCCTCAACCACGCTGTCCCGGGTCACTATTCCGATCCTCTATTATCTTGTACAGGGGTGGAAAGAACGTCATCATATCGGGCAGCATGATGCTGCCGAAGAGATAGCCTAATCAGGAGAAAACCTATGTATATTGAGCGAATTGTCAGAATTGTTGCCGGGGCTTTTATCGTACTGTCGCTGTTGCTGGCCCACTTCCATCATCAAAACTGGCTCTGGTTTACCGGTTTTGTGGGATTGAACCTGTTTCAATCCGGCTTTACACAGTTTTGCCCGTTGTTTACCATTCTTGAGAAAATGGGTGTACCGAAGTTTCCCAAGGATGCCTGCTACAAGTAAGGTCGATTCCAACTCAAGGCGCTCTCTTCGTTGGCTCGTCTTCTGCTCCTCAGCGTACTGCTTTGTACGCTTTTGTTGCCGAGTTCCGCACCGCCTTGGCTTAACCCTGATTTGAAATCGATCAGTTCTATTGGATTGAGGTGCTACCGATGACCTGTCGTATTACCATCCTCTGTGAGAACTCTGTCGGCCCGATTTCCGGTACCCTGGGTGAACATGGCTTCAGTGCCTTGATCGAATGGGATGGCGGTGCGTTGCTGTGGGACACCGGACAAGGCTTTACCCTGTTGCACAATGCCCAGCGGATGAACAAGAATCTGCACGGGCTGCAGCAGGTGGCGCTGTCCCACGGTCACTACGACCACTCCGGCGGCCTGCTGCCGCTCTTGCGCAGCTGCGGCCCCAAGCAGGTCTTCGGCCATCCAGGCGTCTTTACCCCCCGTTACCGTCATAAGGATACCGGTGAGTCTCTCTCGCTGGGGATGCCTTACCCCAAGGAGTACCTTGAGGGGCAGGGGGCCCGTTTTGATCTGTCTGATCAGTTTCGTGAGATCCTGCCCAATATCTGCCTGACGGGTCAGGTTTCGAGAGATGCTGCCTTTGAGACCGGGGACAGCGGCCTGTACCTTGACACCTGCGGCTGCAGCCGTGATCCGTTTGACGATGACCAGTCACTGGTGATGACGACAGACAAGGGGCTGGTGGTGCTGCTGGGCTGTTGCCATGCCGGGCTGATCAATACGCTTGAACATATTGCAAACAAGACCGGTCGTCGCGATATCCATGCTGTGATCGGCGGCACCCACCTGGGATTTTGTACCGGTCTGCAGCTGGATCAGACGGTTGCAGCGCTTAAACAGTGGCAGATCAGCAAGTTGGCGGTTAGTCACTGTACCGGTTTTGCCGCTGCAGCACGACTGAAACAGGAATTCCCGGCAGCTTTTCAATCTGCACAGGTAGGCTATTCGATCGAAATCTGAAAAATCGTCTTAAACTTTTGTTCGCCCCTTTTGTTTTAGCCTCTCTTATGTTACATAAGTACCACTAAATTTTGTGCCCTATGACACAAGTCCATTTCAATTTCTTGAAGGGGAGGCGGTAGACATGAGTTATGAGGTAAAGAACGAGCAACTCAAGGCATGGGTTGCTGAAGTAGAAGCGATGTGCGAACCGGCAAACATCCACTGGTGTGATGGTTCGCAAGAGGAATATGACCGGCTCTGTGGCCAGATGGTTGAAAGCGGGACCTTTCGGAAGTTGAATCCGGAAAAACGCCCCAACAGCTATCTGGCCTTTTCTGATCCTATCGACGTGGCCCGGGTTGAAGACCGTACCTTTATCTGTTCGCTGAATAAACAGGATGCGGGCCCAACCAACAACTGGGTAGCTCCCAAAGAGATGAAGGAAACCCTGAAAGGTCTCTTCAAGGGCTGCATGAAGGGCCGTACCATGTACGTAATTCCCTTCAGCATGGGGCCGCTGGGGTCCAACATCGCCAAGATCGGGGTTGAGATCACCGACTCTCCCTATGTGGTGGTCAACATGCGGATCATGACCCGTATGGGTAAGCAGGTGCTGGATGTGCTGGGCAACGGCGAATTTGTTCCCTGTCTGCATTCGGTCGGCATGCCGCTGGCAGAAGGGCAGAAGGACGTAGCATGGCCCTGCAACAAAGAAAAATACATCGTGCACTTCCCGGAAGAACGTGCGATCTGGTCCTTCGGCTCCGGTTACGGCGGCAACGCCCTGCTGGGTAAGAAGTGTCTGGCCCTGCGGATCGCTTCAGTGCAGGCCCGTGATGAAGGCTGGCTGGCTGAGCATATGCTGATCCTGGGAGTCGAGTCCCCCACCGGTGAGAAATCCTATGTGGGTGCGGCTTTCCCCAGTGCCTGCGGCAAAACCAATTTTGCCATGCTGATTCCGCCCAAGCCGTTCCAGGACAAGGGCTGGAAGGTGACTACCATTGGTGATGACATCGCCTGGATCAAGCCGGGTGCCGATGGCCAGGTCTACGCCATCAACCCTGAGTACGGTTATTTCGGTGTGGCGCCGGGCACCAACTACAAGACCAACCCCAACGCCATGATCTCCTGCGAGAAAAACTCGATTTTTACCAACGTTGCCTTGACTGAAGACGGTGATGTCTGGTGGGAGGGGATGGACGGTGAAGTGCCTGCCAAGCTGACCGACTGGCAGGGTAATGCCTGGACCCCTGACTGTGGTCGTCCGGCAGCTCACCCCAATGCCCGTTTCACCGCGCCAGCCTCCCAGTGCCCCTGCATTGATCCGGAGTGGGAAAATCCCAAAGGGGTACCGATGAGTGCCTTTATCTTCGGTGGCCGTCGCAAGGATACCGTGCCGCTGGTCTATCAGGCCTTCAACTGGAACTATGGCGTCTACCTCGCCTCGACCCTCGGTTCGGAAACGACCGCTGCTGCTGTCGGTGCAACCGGCAATGTTCGGCGTGATCCGTTTGCCATGCTGCCGTTCTGCGGCTACCATATGGCCGACTACTTTGCGCACTGGCTGCAGTTCGGCCGCTCGATTGCCCGTCCGCCTCGTATCTTTAGCGTCAACTGGTTCCGCAAGGATGCCAACGGCAAGTTTATCTGGCCCGGCTATGGCGAGAATATGCGGGTACTGAAGTGGATTGCAGAGCGGGTGCAGGGCAAGACCGGTTCGGTTGAATGCCCGTTGGGCTGGATGCCGCGCTATGAGGATATGGACTGGGAAGGGATCGAAATGTCCCGCGAGAAGTTCAACGAACTGATGTCCGTTGACCGTGATGTCTGGCAGAATGAGGTCATCTCCCACGAAGAGCTGTTCGTCAAGATGTACGACAAGCTTCCCAAGGAGTTTCTGCATATCCGCGAACTGATTCTTTCCTCGCTCTGGCGTTCACCGGAGCATTGGGAGCAGATCGGTGAGGTGCATCCTGAAGGCTGGAATGAATAGTTAAAAGGGTTTGTTGAAAACAAGAAAAACGAGAGGGGCTGCTCCGGTAACGGATCAGCCCTTTTTAGTCATCTACCTCTATCTCTACCACCCGCATCTCTTCACCGCTGAGAAGTTCCAGGGCATAGCTGCCACACTGCCTGCATGGGTCATAGAGCCGTTCAACCGGTTGCACTCCAGAGCAATCAAGGCAACGTCCCTGTGCCTCTATTCTGCGAATTTCAAGACGGGCTGATGCTGCCAGCGTTTCAGTGCTGCAGGCTGAGAAACAAAACTCAACGGCTTCAGGCACAACGCCGGATAACGTTCCGATCTCGATGACAACGGTGGAGATCCGCTGGCCGGCGGCATGCTGCAGACAGATATCGACAATTCCCTGAGTAAGTGCCATTTCATGCATGATTTCATGCTCCTGAAACAAAAAAAGCCTGTCAGGTTACCCTGACAGGCTTTCATGAACAAAAAATGAGAATTAGTGCTTCTTCTCTTCTTTTGCGGGAGCAGCGGCAGGAGCAGCAGCAGGAGCAGCAGCTTCAGGAGCTTTTACAGAAGACATAGGCTTCTGAGCTTCGGGAGCCTTGGGAGCTTCTGCAGCAGGAGCAGCAGGAGCAGCTTCTTCTTTCTTCTTGCAGCCAGCAGCAACGCCGAGAGCCAGAGCCAGTACCAGGGACAGGGAGAGCATTTTTTTCATGTGATTTCACCTCTTGGGTTATTTAACCCTGTAACGACAGGGCAGTGTAAGCAACAAAGGGAAACTATACTCAGTGCTAAAATAATGTCAATATTTTTTTTATAGGCCGTGGTGGTACTTGCCTTTACGCTCCTTATGGGCCGGGGTCGGGGCATTGTGACAGTCAAAGCAGCGTGAATCTTCAACCTTGCGCAGATCCAGGGCAGAAGCAGGCTGGTTCTTTCTGATCGGGGTGTTGTACTGGGGAGTCTGAAAAGCAAGCTGTCCACGCTCATCAGCCACTGTTGCTGCGCGATACGCCACGGTCCAGTTGGTGGAGAGCTCTGTTGAGTGGCATTGATCGCAGCCACCCGGTGGAGGGATGCTCTTCCAGGCCGTAAACATGCTGCATCCGGGCAGGGCCAGGATCAGCAGAACAATAGCGGGTAGAAACTGTTTCATGGCAGATCTCCTTTTGCGGCACTGTAGCATGCAGTGCACTGGTGGACAAGACCCCTTTCAGAGCCGTGGCAGTATCCGTAGAGCGGTAGCCGTTGTCCGGCACGCAACCTCCGCAACGCTGATCCCTTTGATCGCTGCCAGTCTGCTGGCTGTTTCATGCAGCCAGGCCGGCCTGTTCGGGCAGCCCGGGTGAGCCGAGGGGGGCAGGTCAGGTGCGTCAGTCTCAAGCACCAGCTGCTCAAGTGGCAGTTGAGCAGCAAGCTGCAACGGCCGGACGGCATTGCTCCAGGTCAGGGTGGCGCTGAGTGAGAGGACAAAGCCGAGTTTGATACACTCCCGGGCCGATTCCAGTGAACCAGAAAAGGCATGCATGATGCCGCCGACCTGATCAGCCCGCTCTTCACGCAGGATTGCCACGGTGCGTCCGATCGCCTTACGGCAGTGGATCAGTACCGGAAGACCGTACAGCCGTGCAATTCGCAGCTGCTCACGAAACAATGCCTCCTGCTGCTCAAGATTGCCATAACTCGCATCCAGCCCGATCTCCCCGATGGCAATCCCTGCTGGTGCCAACTGCCTCAGCAGTTGCAGATGCTGAACCGTGACGTTATCGGCATGCAGGGGATGTATGCCGTAGGCCGGTCGCAAGGCTGGGTGCTGTGCGGCTAGTTCTGCAATACGCTGCCAGCCGTCAGGATGGACTGATGGCACGACCCACTTGGTTACTCCGACAGCCCTTGCCTCAGCCAGCAGTTCATCAAGCTGTTCAAACAGTGGCGGCAGGTCGAGGTGGCAGTGTGTATCGATCAGCATGGCTGCTACAGAAACCAGCAGATTGGCTTGAGCAGCAGTTCAAGCAGGCGCAGGCCAAAGCCGCGGCGGGCGTGTTCATCAAGGGTGATCCGCTTTGAACCGGCAAAGTCCTGTTCGAACAGATTGCGAACCTGGCTACCGAAAGGCTGGCTGCGTACAATTGCATTGATCTCAAAATTGCGGTGAAAGCTGCGTTGGTCAAGATTGGCCGATCCGATCACGGTTTGTATCCCGTCAATCAGCATCAATTTTGCGTGCAGAAGCTGGCGTTCCAATTCATAGATTTCAATGCCGGCTTTGAGCAGCACCTCGTAATAGCTGCGGCTGACCACCCGCACCACCGGTACATCATTGCGTGCAGGCAAGAGCAGCTTGACCTTGACCCCGCGGCGGGCAGCGCGTAGCAGTGAGCGTAGTATCCGCGGACCAGGGACAAAATAGGGGTTGGCGATCAGCAGCTCATGGCAGGACGAGGCCATGGCAACCCGAAAGGCGGTACGGATGGTTGAACGGCGCTGGTGTGGGCCGCCACTGATCAGCGTCACTTCGGTGTCATCGGGGCTGCAACTGACAGTACCAGATGCAGGCAAGGCGGGCCGCTCGCCCCGCTCCATCTGCCAGGTTTCGGTAAACAGCTCCAGTAGGGCTGTCAGCGCAGCGCCGCCAAGACTGAAACCGACGTCCCGAAACCGCAGCTGTTCGTCGGTCAGGCCGGCGTAGGCGTCACTGATGTTCAGTCCGCCTAGATAGGCCACCCGGTTGTCAATCAATGCCAGTTTGCGGTGGTTGCGACGATCAAACCAGTGGAGGCGGCTCAGCGAGATGGGGTTGAACGCCAGGCAGGAAACGCCGGCAGTCTGCAGCCGTTCAAAGTAGCTGTCAGGTGTAACATGGCAGCCCAGCGCATCATAGATCAGAAAGACCTTGACCCCCCGTGCGGCCGCTTCAATCAGTAAATCGGCAAACCGCTGTCCGGTCAGATCGGCCCGGATACGGTAATATTCCAGGCAGATCAGCTGCCGGGCGGTTTTAAGGTCGTTGAAGAGCGCCTCAAAGAAGCGGGGGCCATCCGGCAGCAATGTTACCTGGCCCGCGCCGATCGGCATCGGCAACAGGGCAGTGCCGTGGTGGCGCAGATGCCGTATCAGGCGCGGGAACCGTTCCTGATGACGACGGAGCGGCATGGTCAGGGCTTTCCTTCATCTGCCGGTGCGGCAGGCTGTTCTTGCGGGGCTGATTCAGGTCTGGCGGGGATGGCAGGCTCAGGCCCAGACCCAGACGGTTCCTGTGGTGCGGCAGGTGCCGTTGTCGAAGAGATCGGCTTCATGACGGCCTCTTGCTGAATGGCGGTATCCACCTTGCGTTGCAGGCCGGCAATGTTGGGCGATGTTCCCAGGGCCACCTGCAGCTCATCGGCGCTGATTACCCCTTTGCTGCGCAGCTTACGCAGGATCATGTTGGAACGGCTCAGGACTTTACCCAGATTGCGGTAGGGGTTGTAAGCCACGCGCGGGCCGGGCAGCATGGCGGCCAGAAAGGCGCATTCGCGCGGGGTCATGGCCGAGGCCGGTTTGCCGAAGTAATATTGGGAACCATGACCGATGCCATACACCATCGGCCCCAGCTCAACCACATTCAGGTACAGCTCAAGGATGCGACCCTTGGTCAGTTCCTGTTCCATCCGCCAGGCCAGGTAGACCTCTTTCAGCTTACGGGTAATGGTCTTTTCGCGGGATAGAAAGACGTTCTTTGCCACCTGCTGGGTGATGGTGGAGGCGCCACGGGCCATGCTCTTCTTTTCCAGGTCGTATTTGATCGCCTCTTTAATCGCCTTGACGTCAATCCCTTCGTGTTTGTAAAAGTTGCTGTCTTCAGCCAGGATCACCGCCCACTTCATTTCAGGCGGTATCCGGTTGGATGGAGTCCAACGCCGGTTTTTCGGCCCCAGCAGGAAGGGGTGCTCGTTGCCCTGCCAGTCACGTATATCGATGGTAAGATTCAGTTTCTTGTCGGCAAGGCTGCTCACTGGTGGCAACAGGGCCAGCGAGATGACCACATATCCCAGATACAGTATGATGATGATGCCACTACCCAGCAGGAACTTCTTCACAGTGCCCTCCAACCGGTGCTGATACAATTTCAAGCAGTGTGTATAACATGAAAAAAGGCAGTACGGAAACCGCCAAGTAGAAAGGCCGGCAGAACCGGCCTTTCTACTTGGTTAGGCAGTTTACCGTACCAGCTAGGGGTTCAACAGGTAGTCCAGAATCGTCTGGGCTATCTTGGCTGCACTGTTGCGGTCATTATTAAAAGCCAGATGGTAGACGCTCAAGTCATAGGGGTCACGGTCCAGAAAATCCCGGATAAAACGGTCCCGTTCTTTCTGGCGGCGCTCAACCAGGGTCCGGGCCTCACCGGTATCAAGTCCCAGCCGTTTGGCGATGGAGGCGATTTTGAATGACTCTGAGGCGTACATCCTGAAATGAAAGCAGTTCTTCATTTTGCGGGTAACAATCGGAGCTCCCCGGCCAACCAGGATCACGTTGCCCTGCTCCGCCAATGCAATAATCTGGCGTGACAGCAGCCGGTAGTAATCCTTATCGCTTTTCCAGCGGTTGGAAAAGGTTGAGAGAAAGTCATCCAGAAAACGGTTCTTGTCGCCCAGATTGTGCAGGACCTGATCAGAAAGGCTGTGATTTTTGGCGACCTCATCCAATAGCGCCTTGTCCATCAGGGTCCATGGTTCTTTTGTCTTCTTTTCCAGCTGCTGGCGCAACAGTTCAGCCATTGGATATGCTTCACAACCGAACTCCCGCGAAATGGTGACCGTTGGCTTTAGCTGAGGCTCCTCAAGGCGGAGGGCATTTTGACGTCGCGATACCTCAAGTAAGGCCCCCAGACGGTTGTCAATGGAAGGAATGAGCTTGGATTCTGACATGTCAGCACCTCCTGGATGAGTTCAACGGCCACAGGCCATAGGGGAATCTGAAACAACTGTACCACCAATTTTACAACTCTCAAGTGGACTGGTTGACAGAAATGCCTGACTCGCGGTATCTGAAAACAACATGATCACTAAGGAGGAACACCATGGTTACCCATATCGTATTTTTCAAGCTGGCCGAACAGACCGCGGAAAAGATCGCTGCAGTGCGGGACAAGCTGTTGTCAATGGAAGGGAGGATTGCTGAACTGCGTCATCTTGAAGCGGGAATTGACGTGATCCGCTCAGAACGCTCCTATGATGTGGCCCTGATTACCAAGTTTGATTCACTGGCTGATCTGCAGAGCTATCAGGTACACCCCTACCATGCCGGTGAAGTGGTGCCGTTCATGAAGGCCAACTGTAGCTCAATTGTGGCGGTTGATTACAATAGCTGATGTCTACAAAAACGTGCGAGGAAGGCCGGGTACAAGGCGTATGGAGCGCAGCGACCGAGACATACCTGCCAGGTAGGCGAGGAAGCGAGCACCACGCAACGCAGTAGACGACCTCCGCAGCCGTTTTAAAGGAGGACTGCCAGCCGTTCGGCCAGCCGGATCTGCTCCGGCTGTACCTCGGCCCGGTAGGCCAACGCCTCCACGCCGTTTGCAACCGCTTCCCGTAAGAGTCTGCCATACTCAGGATCTATCCGGTCAGCCGGAGCAACGGCGTTGCCATCGCCCCGCTGTACGGTAAACAGCAGCACCCCGCGATCACCGTTTCTGACCATCTCCATCAGCTCACGCAGATGTTTCTGTCCCCGCGCCGTGACTGCGTCAGGAAAGAGCGCCAGCCCTCCTTCCACCAGGGTGACATTTTTGACCTCTACGTAGCAGCGCTTGCCGTCATCTTCCAGCAGGATGTCGATCCGGCTGCGCTCACTGCCGTAGGCAACTTCCCGCCGCAGCTTTGGATAGCCCTGCAGCTCAACAATGGTCCCGTCCAGAATCGCCTCTTCAGCCAGCCGGTTGGGCAGCATGGTGTTCAACCCAACCCAGAAGCCGTTTACCTGCAGCAGCTCCCAGGTATAGGCCAGCTTGCGGTTGGGATTAGGGCTCAGGGAGAGCAGCACCGGGCTGCCGGGCAGGTTGCAGCCCAGCATGCTGCCGGAGTTGGGACAGTGGGCGGTAACCACAGAGCCGTCTTCAAGCTCAATATCAGCCAGAAAACGTTTGTAACGTTTGATCAGTCTGCCGGGGATCAGGTCTGGTAGTTTCATCGGGTTGCTGCCAGTTTTGCAGCAATTCGGATGGAGGCCTTCATGCTGGTTGCCGAAGCGGTGCCGGTTCCAGCCAGGTTGTAGGCGGTACCGTGGTCAACCGAGGTGCGGATGATCGGCAACCCCAGAGTAATGTTGATGCCGTCGTCAAAGTGCCGCATCTTGAGTGGAATCAGTCCCTGGTCATGGTACATGGCCACCACGGCATCATAGGGGGCAGGCTCCTGTACGGCAAAGTGGAAGAAGGTGTCGGCGGAGAAGGGGCCTGCAACATCCAGTCCCTCCAGCTTTGCAGCAGCAATGGCCGGGATGATGGACTCTTGCTCTTCGGTGCCGAACATGCCGCCTTCACCGCAGTGAGGGTTCAGTGCCAGTACGGCGATCCGGGGAGAGCGATTGCCGCAGAGCGGGGCAACACCGTTGGCCGTAACCCGGATGGTTTTCAATACCTGTTCAGTGCTGATCAGGCCCGGGACATCGGCCAGCGCCTCATGGATGGTGACCAGCGCCACCCGCAATACGTCACCTGCCAGCATCATCACAAACTCATCGCAGCGGCACAGCTCGGCCAGCAGCTCGGTATGGCCGGGGTAGTGGTGACCGGCGCGGTGCATCGCCTCCTTACTGATCGGTGCGGTGGCCATGGCTGTCACCTCACCGGTCAGGCACAGCTCGGCTGCGCGGCGGATATAGCGGTAGACCGCATCGCCAGACAGCTCTGAAGGCTTGCCGTAGGCGATATCGGCATCAGTCAGTCTGGACAGCTCCAGCAGGGGGATGAGACTGTCCGGCAGGTCGGCTGCTTCAGCTGGGGAAGAAACGGTGATGAGTTCCAGCGGGCTGTTGCAAACGGTCAGCGCCCGCTGCATGGCCCGCCGGTCTCCCAGCACCAGCGGCTTGCAGGCGCTACGGATGGCTGGATCGCTCAGGGCAGCAACGATGATTTCCGGTCCGACCCCGCAGGGGTCTCCCATGGTGATGGCAATTTGAGGCTTTGGGGTGTTCATTGAGTTGCTCTCCATCCCGCTGTGATGCAGATCTTTGCACGTATATCTGGTTGCTAATAACCTGTTGATTATTGTATAGCTAAAACAGTTTTACGCATATTTTAGGAGTAAACCTTGACGCGATTACTAGTGGTTTTGATGCTTCTTGTTGCACTGCCTGCAGAGGCACAAGAAAAAATGCGGTTGGGAGGTACCGGCAGCGGCCTGGAACTGGTACGCAAACTGGCTGCTCTGTATGCCAAACAGCACCAACGTCTTGATGTGCAGGTCGTTCCCAGTCTGGGGAGCACCGGCGGCATCAGGGCGTTGCAGGCAGGTGCGCTTGATCTTGCCATATCTGCCCGTCCTGTCAAGCCGGAGGAGCAAGGGGTCGAAAGTATTCACCTCTGCCGGAGCCCGGTAGCTTTTGCCGTTCATCCCGCCAACGCTGTTGCGGCTATCCGTACCAATGACCTTGTGCAACTCTATGGCAATACCTCCCAAACCTGGCCGGACGGTGGGCGGGTCAGGCTGCTGCTGCGACCCGATGCCGAGATTGACACGAAGCTGCTGCGCAGTATCTCTCCGACTGTTGACCAATCTGTATCACAGGCAAAGGCAAGGCCGGGCATGATCATGGCGGTGACGGATCAGGATAATCTCAAACTGCTTCAGACGACGCCAGGGGCTTTTGGGATGACCACCCTGAGCATGGTAACTGCTGAGCGGGCAAAGGTGCGTTTGCTCGCCTTCAATGGTGTTGAGCCCACTCTTCAAAACCTGGTGGTGGGGCGTTACCCGCTTGTGCGGGATTATTACCTGATCGCGAAAACTTCTGCCAGCCAGCCGGTTCAGAAGCTTGTCAGCTTTGCCCGTTCAGCCAGGGGGGCCGCACTCATGAAGGCCTTGAACTGTGTAGCAGTGGAGCAGCGTTAGGTGTCGGCCCGGCGCCACCTTAACAGAGTAATCGTATTCTTGGCAGGTATTGCTGCGCTCTTGGCCGCTTTGCTGCCGCCGGTCGGCTACTGGGGGTTGGCAAGCCGTTATCAGCAGGGGATGTTGTCTGCTGTGGCAGAGCTTGAGGCAGAGCATGTTGCTGGTCTGGTGATCACGGCTCCTGATCTCTGGAAGTATCAGCAAATCAGGCTTGATGAGCTGCTTGAGCGTCGTCCCGGCATGGGAAATACCCAGTTGCGCAGGATTGTGGATTTGGAGGGGCAAGTGATTGCTGAAAAAGGCGATCACCCTCAATGGCCGAGCATCAAGGGTACTTTTTTGATACATGATGCAGGTGTTCCGGTGGCAAGGATCGAGATTGTTCAGTCCTTGCGTCCAATCATTTTCCGGGCCTTGGGAGTCTTGCTGTGCAGCACCGGCATTGCCGTCTTTGTGTTTCGTACCACCCTGGTTCTGCCGACACGGGCGGTTGCCGCGGCCCAGCGTTCTCTTGCCGAGAGTGAGCAGAAATATCGCGGTCTCTTTTTGAGTACACACGAAGCGGTTCTTTTGCTTGAGCTTGTCCTGAATGATACTGACGCAACGATTGTAGAGGCAAACCCGGCCTGCAGCAGGCTGTTTTTGAAAAACCGGTCCAGCCTGGTGGGACTGCGCTCTGGGGAGATGTTCGGTCTGTTGCACGAAGAGATGCTGGGGCTTTTCCGTCAGGTGCTGCAGGATGGGAGAACCGTTTCCCTTGAAAAAGAGCTGCCGGGTCTGGATAAAGTGCTCGCCATTTCGATTCTTCCGGCCGAGGCCCGGCGGGTGGTGGTCATATTCTCTGATGTTACCGAGTACCGTGCCGCAGAACGTCAGGTGCAGCAATTGGCGTCGTTTGACTTTCTGACAGGGCTTCCCAATCGAGCACTGCTTAATGATCGTCTGAAGCAGGCAATGCTGGCCTGCAGCCGCCGCGAATGCAAGGTCGCCGTCTATTTTCTTGATCTTGACCACTTTAAACCCGTCAACGACAGCCTTGGACACGGGGCTGGAGATATGCTGCTACAGGCTGTTGCCGAACGTCTGCGAAACGGCATGCGTCAATCCGATACCATTGCCCGGACAGGTGGTGATGAATTCGCCATCGTAACCATGGGGCTGCACGATGAATTGAATGCCTCCCTGGTCGCTTCCACAATCCTCAGGTGCCTGGATGAACCGTTCCTGATTGCAGACCGGGAGATCTTTATCAGCGGCAGCCTTGGGATATCGATCTATCCTGATGATGCAGAGGACGCGGGTACATTGCTGAAAAATGCCGATATGGCTATGTACGTAGCAAAAGAACAGGGCCGCAACCGCTATCACTACTATTCGAAACAGTTGCAGGAACGGGCGATTGAACGTCTGGAAATAGAAACCGCCCTGCGGCATGCCGTGGCTGACAACCTGCTTTCGCTGGCCTATCAGCCCCAGTTTGATGCCCGCACCGGAACGGTCATCGGCATTGAGGCATTGCTGCGCTGGAACAACCCAGATGGGACGCCCTGCCTGTCGCCCTTGCAGATTATCAGCATTGCCGAGAAAAACGGTCTGATCATACCGATCGGCGAGTGGGTCCTGCAGACGGCCTGCCGGCAGCTGCGCCAATGGAAATTTGATGGCCTGCAGCCCCCCCGACTTGCCATTAACCTCTCTGCCGTTCAGTTTGAACAGGCCGGCCTGCTACAGGTGGTTGCAGGGGCTTTGCAGCAGAATGATCTGTCCCCTGACAGTATCGAACTTGAGTTGACTGAGAGCGCAATCATGCACCGCCCGGACGAGGCTGCCAAAAAGCTGCAGGAGTTGAAACAGCTGGGGGTTTGGCTGGCTGTAGATGATTTTGGTACCGGCTATTCCTCATTAAGTTATCTCAAACACTTTCCGATCGATCGTATCAAGATTGACCGCTCGTTTGTGTCTGAGGCCCCTGCGAATCATGACGATGCCGCGATTGTCGAGACCATCATCTCGTTGGCCCGCACTATGCGGATGGAGGTGATTGCCGAAGGGGTCGAGCATCAGGGACATGTGGAGTTCCTGCTGGCCAGGGGGTGTCACGAGATGCAGGGCTACTATTATGCGCGTCCCTTGTCGGCTGAACAATGTGCAAAACTGCTGATTCCCGGTTTTGTCACTGAAAAATGGCATGCACTATTGTCGATGCCATCCTGAGCTGGCAGATGGGCTTCAAAAAAAGTAGTGCCAGAGATAATCCAGCCTGCCTCTGAGAATCATCCGTTTGCCTGACCAGGCCATGATCTGCTTGACCAAGGCCCGCTGCTGCGGCGCATAGCAATGAATCCGGCAGCGCCTGCAGGTCGGTTTTTCAGCGTCAAGCGGGCAGTTCATCCGCTTTTTTGCTGCATAATCCAGAAAAGCCGCACAATCAGGGCAGAGTAGCAGGGGGGGCATCCCTTGCAGCAGGGTGTGCTGCTGCCTGCCGGTATGCTGCTGACCAGCACACCAGACTTCCGTAAATCCGGCGATAACCTTGATGTCCCTGGTCTGTTGTAGCGTCGGTTCGTTTTTCATAGGTTCCATCCTGCCTTGTTTCTGGCGCCAGTGGCATGACAACGGTCAAAAAATGAAAAATCGCACAAAACCTTGAGTTGCGTGCTGAACGTGCTATTCTAATAAAACTTCAGAGAACGGGACAGGCCAAAAGCATGGGACTTGTTGCGCTTGATAATCTTGAGATCGGGATGGTACTGGCAAGTGACGTGCTTGACCGCAACGGACGTATGCTGCTGGGGGCCGGAGCGGAGCTGAATCAGAAACATTTGACGATATTCCGCACCTGGGGGGTGGCAGAAGCTGATATTGCCGGCATTGACTATGTCGATAACGAACTACCACTCCCGGCCGAAATTGACCCCGCTGCACTGATCGCCGCCGAAGAGACACTGCTGCCGCACTTCAGGCATTCCGGTACCGAACATCCCGCCCTGCGGGAGTTATTGCGACTGGCCGCCATCAGGAAGGTACTCCATGGCCTTTGCTGATACCCCGACCTATACGGTTCAGTGGCTGATTGACCGTACCAGTACCGTCTATTCCCTGCCACTGTTCTATGACCGTCTCAATGAGGCGATCAACCATCCCCGCACCTCTGTTGATGATATCGGCAAGATCATTACCGAAGATCAGGGTCTGACCGCCCGGTTATTGCGGCTGGCCAACAGTCCGATGTTTGGCTATTTCGGCAAGGTTGACTCCATCAGCAAGGCGGTCACCATTATCGGCACCCAGCAGTTGCGGGATCTCGCCCTGGCTGCCTCGGTGATGGGGATCTTCAAGGGGATTCCCGAGGAACTGATGAGCATGGCCACCTTCTGGCGTCATTCCATTGCCTGCGGCATTATTGCCCGTGCCCTGGCCACCTGGCGGCGGGAGGCCAATGTGGAGCGGTTCTTTGTGGCCGGTATGCTGCATGATATCGGCCAGTTGATTATGGCCACTGTGCTGGGTGAACTGGTGCGGCAGATGATTGAAGAGACCCAGGCTAAAGAACTGCTCTATTTTGATGTTGAGTTGAAGCGGGTCGGTTTTGATCATGCCGAGGCAGGCGGGGCACTGCTGAAGGACTGGAAGATTCCGGCCAATATTGCCGATCCGGTTGCCTTTCACCACCGTCCGTCACGGGCAGAGCAGTTCCCGCTGGAAACATCGTTGATTCATATTGCAGATATTATCTGTCAAGCCTTTGAGCTGGGCCAGAGCTGTGAGCGGTTTGTCCCTCCTCTTGATGGAGCGGCCTGGGACCGGCTGGGTATGACGCCCCATCAGCTGGGGGCGGTGATGAAGCAGGCAGAACCGCAGATTGAAGAGACCTTTGCCATTCTGACGGATGCCGCATGATCTCAGCTGACGCAGCCATAACGGTTCCCCTGTTTTTGCAGGAACGGGTTGACTATCTGGAGGAGGCAAACCGCCGCTACGTTGCGATCCTTGAAATGCTGGCCTCCAGTGGTGATTTCCAGGCGGACCTTGCCAGGGCTGAAGGGTTGCAGGATATCTTCAGGGCGACCCTGACCCAGGTCAGGCGTCTGATCCCGTTTACCCTGGCCGGTATCCTTGAGGCGATGGATGACGGCAGCTTCGAGCTGACTTCCTGCGATAGCGACTCCTGTGCCAGCCGGTTACAGGGGGCCTGTGACGCCGCCATCATGGACGGGGCTTTTGCCTGGGCCCTGAATCGTAATCAGGCGGTAATGGTGCCGGCCCAGGGGGGTGGCACCCTGCTGCTGCAGAGTATCACCACCCGTTCCCGTATCCACGGTATGTTTGTCGGTCAGGTGCCGGATGAATCGGCCACCTTTGACGCCCCCTCCCTGAATGCCCTCTCAATTTTGCTGAATGCTGCCGCCTATGCCCTGGAGAGCACCACCCTGCGGGGGTTGTTGAAGGAACATATGGCCAATCTTGAACAGCGGGTTGAGGAGCGAACCCGTGAGCTGGCAATAGCCCGTGAAAAGGCCGAGGCAGCCAGTCGGGCCAAAAGTGAATTCCTGGCCAACATGTCCCATGAGATCCGCACCCCGATGAACGGTGTGATGGGGATGACCGAACTGCTGCTGGAAGGTGGTTTTTCTCCTGAACAGCAGCGCAAGCAGTTGCTGGCAATCCGTGACTCTGCAGAAAACCTGATGGTGATTATCAATGATATCCTGGATTTTTCCAAGATCGAGGCCGGCAAGCTGGAGTTGGCGGCTGCGCCGTTCCTGCTGCGCAAAAACCTTGAGCAGGGGTTGTATTCCCTTGGTTTGAAGGCTGAGCAGAAAGGGTTGCGGCTGGTAATCCGGGTGGATCAGGCGGTACCTGATCGTCTGGATGGTGATTGCTACAAACTGCGTCAGATTTTGATCAATCTGGTGGGGAATGCCATCAAGTTCAGTGACCAGGGGGAGATTACCGTATCGGCACAGCTGGAGGCGTCCCGCGGTGGATTTCTGCTGGTGCGATTCTGTGTGGCAGACCAGGGGATCGGTATCCCGCTTGAGTCACAGTCCCGTATCTTTGAGACCTTTGAGCAGGCTGACGTTACCACCACTAAAAAATTCGGCGGTACCGGTCTGGGGCTGACCATCTGTCGCCGGCTGGCAGAGCTGATGGGCGGCCGGATCTGGGTGAAGAGCGAACCGGGAAAAGGCAGCAGCTTCTTTTTTACAACATTGTTGGCAACGGTTGATGAGGATGTGGTGATTGAAGGGGAAGGTGTCCCGGCTGTCCAGTCTCTTGAGCCGCCCAAAGGGCTGGCCATACTTCTGGCCGATGACGTAGAGGTCAACCGTGAGCTTGCAAAGGCGGTGCTGGAACGTTACGACCACCGTATCACCGAAGCAACCAATGGCCGGGAGGCGCTGCAGGCTTATACTGCCGGACGGTTCGATATCGTACTGATGGATGTACAGATGCCCGAGATGGATGGTCTGCAGGCCGCCACTGCCATCAGGAGGCTGGAGCAGGAGCGGGGGAACGGGCGGACACCGATTGTTGCCATGACCGCCTATGCCGGCAAGGAGGACCGCGACAAGTGTCTGGCTGCCGGGATGGATGATTATCTGTCCAAGCCGGTCAAGCCGGCCCAGGTGCTGGAAATGCTGCAGCGCTACTGTGGGGCTGTCGTGGTGGAACCGGAACCGGATGCCGTGGCTGTTCCTGCTGTTGCTGTTGAGGATGAAATTCCGGTCTATGCCAAGGCGGACCTGCTGGAACGGCTGGGGGGAGCCGAGGCTCTGATCCCTCGTTTTATGGGGCTCTTCTTTAAGGGGGTTGAACCGAATATGTCAGCCCTGGAAGAGGCGATTGCAGAAGGAAACCCGGATAAGGTGAGGACCACGTCCCATGCCATCAAGGGCTCTTCTGCAAATATCGGGGCCATGCAGATGCGGGAGACTGCCGCAGCCATTGAGGCAGCTGCCAAGACCGGAGATGTCAGTGGTGCGCCGGCGGGCCTGGAGAAGCTGAAGGTACAGCTGGAAGAGTTTAAGGCTGCAACGGAGAATTAACCCTAAAGTCAAATAGTACGTGGATCAAATCTGATTTTAATGGATCTAGGCGAATTTTGCTAAAACTGATTAAAATCTAAATATATACGCTCAATCCGTGTCATCAGCGGCCGATTTTGATGGCTTTTCGTCAACTACGTTAACGCAGCTTCAGCTCTGCCTCCTCCAACTGCTTGATACGGTCCCGCAGCTCTGCTGCCTTTTCAAAGTCCAGTTCTTTTGCAGCAGCCAGCATCTCCTTACGCAACTTCTTGATCAGCTTGGGAATCTCTCTCAATTCTATGCCGTAGGTTTCCTGGACATCCGCCACCACCGGCGGGGTGACATAGTCTTTTTCAGCAATTGATTCCAGTATGCTGCGCATCCCCTTCTTGACGGTCTCCGGGGTGATGCCATGTTCAGCGTTGTAAGCCAGCTGTTTGCTGCGGCGGCGTCCGGTTTCGTCAAGACAGGCCTGCATGGAGCGGGTGACCTGATCGGCATACATCAGCACACGGCCATCGACATTCCGGGCTGCCCGGCCACAGGTCTGGATCAGGGAGCGGGCAGAGCGCAGGAAGCCTTCCTTGTCTGCATCCAGGATCGCCACCAGCGAGACCTCCGGCAGATCCAGTCCCTCCCGCAGCAGGTTGATACCTACCAGTACGTCAAACTCACCCAGGCGCAGGGAACGCAGGATCTGCATCCGCTCAATGGTATCAATGTCGGAATGCAGGTAGCGTACCCGTACTCCCAGTTCCTGATAGTAGTTGGTCAGCTCCTCAGCCATTCGCTTGGTCAGGGTGGTGACCAGCACCCGATCCCCTCTGGCCACGGTCAGACGGACCTCGTGCAGCAGGTCATCCACCTGCCCGGCAGCCGGACGGATCTCAATCTGTGGATCAACCAGGCCGGTGGGGCGGATGACCTGTTCAACAAAGACCCCGCCGGCCTGTTGCAGTTCGTAATCTGCCGGGGTGGCAGAAATATGCACCACCTGGTTGATGCGCGACTCAAATTCCTGAAAATTAAGCGGACGGTTGTCCAGGGCTGCCGGCAGGCGGAAGCCGTACTCAACCAGGGTTTCCTTGCGGCTGCGGTCACCGCGGTACATGCCGCCCACCTGTGAGTTGGTGATGTGGGATTCATCCACAAACAGGACAAAATCCTTGGGAAAGTAGTCGATCAGGGTAAAGGGGGGCTCACCGGGTTGGCGATTGTCCAGATAGCGGGAATAGTTCTCAATCCCCTGACAAAAGCCCATCTCCTCCATCATCTCGATATCATAGTAGGTACGTTGCTCAATCCGCTGGGCCTCCAGCAGCTTTCCCTGGCTTTTAAACAGTCTGATCCGCTCTTCCAGGTCCAGACGGATCTGGGCCACCGAACGCTCCAGATTTTCTTTGCTGGAGACATAGTGTGAGGCCGGGAAGATCGATACCTTGGTCAGCTTTTGCAGCACCACGCCGCGCAGCGGATCAATCTGGGAGATCGTCTCCACCTCATCACCAAAGAACTCGATCCGCAGCGCCCGCTCACTGTCGTAGGCCGGAAAGATCTCGATCACATCCCCCCGCACCCGGAAGGTGCCGCGGTGAAAGTCGGTGTCGTTCCGTTCATACTGGATCTCCACCAGCTTCTTCAGCAGAGTGTCGCGGCCGTAGTCATCCCCCTGGTGAAAGAAGATATGCATGGCCTGGTAGGCCTCGGGTGAGCCGATACCGTAGATGCAGGAGACTGAGGCCACGATGATCACATCCGGGCGGGTCAGCAACGACATGGTGGCAGAGTGGCGCAGCTTGTCGATCTCGTCGTTGATCGATGAGTCCTTCTCAATGAAGGTATCCGTATTGGGCAGGTAGGCCTCAGGCTGGTAGTAGTCGTAGTAGGAAACGAAATATTCCACGGCGTTATCCGGGAACAGTTCCTTGAATTCGCCGTAAAGCTGGGCTGCCAGGGTTTTGTTGGGGGCCAGCACCAGGGCCGGACGGCCGGTGCGGGCGATGACATTGGCAACGGTAAAGGTCTTGCCGGAGCCGGTCACCCCCAGCAACACCTGATGCTTGTCGCCCCGCTCGATCCCGGCCACCAGTTCATCAATCGCCTGGGGCTGGTCACCGCTGGGGGTGTAGGTGGTTGCTAACTTGAAATCTGACATAACGGATGTACTCTATACTAGTGTAAAGAAAAAGTCTGCCTGTAGTTGACTGGCGGATAAATATGATATAAAAGATCCCGTTTTGTAATTTGCTAATTTATTTGAGGTTGTACATGGTAAAAGTGAAGTTGAAGGGGCTGCCCTGGTTTGCTGTTGTTCTGTTGGTATGCCTGTTTGCAGCATCCGGGCAGACTGAAGGTCGTGAGTTGGTCTATACACCGCTACCGATTGAACAGCCTGAAACAGTTATTGCAGCCAATCGTCCCTTGGTCTCCTACTTGGCAAAGCAGCTGAAAACCCCTATTGCCATCCGGTATGAGAAAAACTATGAGGATATCCTGCGGCTTTTCCAGGAAGGCAAGATTGATATCGTTCATTTAGGACCTTTACCGTATGTTATTCTGCGAAACAGTTATACCAAAGCAGAGTCGCTGGTTGCCATTAACGAGCCAGACGGGAAAGCCACCTATACCTGTGCCATGGTAACCGCCTTTGACGGCCCCCTTTCCGTTGAGCAGGTGCGCCGCTCAATAGCTTTTTCACAACCGCTTTCGACCTGTGGTCACCTGACAGCAGGCTACCTGTTGGATAAACATGGTGTTAAGCTGGAGGCGCTGCACCATGATTACCTTGGCAATCAGGATCAGGTCGCCCTGGCAGTGGTCAAGGGGACTTATGAGGTTGGAACTCTCAAGACTGCCGTTGCTAAAAAGTATGCGAGTCTGACCTTGAGAATAATTGAGGAAACCCCGGCCTTCCCCGGCTTTCTTCTGGTTGCAAACAGGGCAACTGTGACTCCTGAGCAGATCAGAGAAATCAGAAAATTGTTACTGGGCATTGCTTCAAAGGATCGTGCGGCCCTGGTGATGGGGCAGCATGGCTTTGCTCCTGTGCTTGATGCAAATTACGACCTGATTCGTCAAAATCTGAAATTTTTTCGGTAAATCATCATGAAATTGCCGGACAGGCTGTATAAACGTATCTGTTGGGGAGTTTGCCTCCTGTCGCTGGCCTTTTGGAGTTGTGGCGCGGCCTATTTGCGCCATGAGCGGGATACGCAGGAAAAATTGCAACTTGCGGGTCAGACACATGCTCAGGAAGTTGCGTGGCAGGCCGTTACTACTGCCCATCGCATTGCCATGCAGGCCTATTTTGACAGCTACATTATGCAGCCTGAGGTGCTGGATATTCTGCAGGCGGCCACGACAGGTGATCGTAATCAACAGGCTATTGAGCGGGTCAGGCTGTACCGTAAACTGTCCCCGGTCTACGAGCAATTTCGCCAACGTGATGTGCGGCAGCTACACTTTCATACGCCTGATAACCGCTCGTTCCTCCGTTTTCATTCTCCCCATAATTCTGGTGACTCGTTGGTGGCCAGCCGTCCTTCTGTCGTGGAGGCGAACCGGACACGCAAACCGGTTTTTGGCTTTGAAACCGGGCGGGTTATCATAGGATTCCGCAATGTCTTTCCGATTGTCTGGCAGGGTCAGCATCTGGGCAGCGTTGAACTGTCCCAGCCGTTCGAGGCAGTGCGCAAAGGGCTGCATGATCTTGATGCCGCCAAGGATTACCTGCTGCTCTTGAAGTCATCGGTGCTGTTACCAAAGCTATTTGATGAGCATAAGAAAAATTACGCTCCGTCACTCATCAGCCAGGACTGGCTGGTCGAAGACCCCCAAAGAGAGCTGCCAGACTCCCCCCCTCCTCTTTCTCCGGTATCCCAGGAGGTATATAAACTACTCAAGACAGACCAGGGCTTTCAGGCCGCCCTGGCAGCAGGAAAACCTGCATCAGTTGCCATCAGCCATGTTGGACAGGTCTTTCAGGTCAGCCTGGTCCCGTTGCATGATACTGATGGTGCTGCCAGCGCTGTGATGCTTACGTTCGTCCGGACACCGGAACTTGAAAGCCTTTATGCCAGTCATCGTACTAATCTGCTTGTCTTCACGATCATGACACTGTTCGGCGGAACGGCACTTTACCTTTTTTTGAGTAGTATGCAGACTGTGCTGGAGCAGGAACAGCGCCTGGCACTGATTACGTCAAATATTGCCGATGGTATTTATGTCATGGACGGTCAGGGCAGGATCACTTTTGTCAATGAACGTGCGACCGAAATACTGGGGGTTGCCCCTGATGAGTTGAACGGTCAAATAGCCCACGATCTGTTTCATCGCCATGCTGGCGGAAATCAGACGGTGCTAGAAGAGTGCCCTATTTATCGTGTAATCCAGACCAGAGGGCGCTATGAAGGAGAAGAGCAGTTTATTCAAAAAAACGGTGATTTGCTAATGGTGGAAGTCGCCAGCCAGCCCATGCTCAAGAGTGGACGGATTATCGGTTCAGTTACGGTTTTCCGCGATATCACTGAGCGTAAGCAGCTGGAGGAACAGTTGCGGCTTTTGTCGATTACCGACCCGTTGACCGGTGTGTATAACCGGCGTTTTCTGCAAGAAACCTTGTTAAAAGAGCTGTGCAGGGCCGAGCGGCATGGAGAGCCATTCAGTCTGATCATGCTGGATATTGATCACTTTAAGCAGGTTAATGACCGCTACGGGCATGATGTGGGTGACCAGGTGTTACGGCATCTGGTAAAGCTGATTCAGAAGCGGATCCGTAGTTCAGATTGTCTGGCCCGTTGGGGGGGGGAAGAGTTCATTGTTCTTTTGCCCCACACCGGCTTGTTAGCTGCCGCAGCCCTTGCAGAAACTCTATTGGAAGACCTGCGTGTTTCTGAATTAAAGGGAGTCGGTTGTGTGACGGCTAGTTTCGGGGTGGCTGTTTCCAGGCCTGGTGATACAGTCGAGCAGCTGGGACAGCGGGCTGATGCTTTAATGTATTTGGCTAAACAGGCCGGGAGGAACTGTGTTCGTGCTGAGAGTGTATAACTCCTTGCCCTTAAAACAATAATCTGCCATAGTGTCGTCAAGCTGACGGGCTCACATGCCCGTCTTTTTCATTGTTAAGGAGATTTTTCATGCAGGAACGTATTCGTAACATCGCCATTATCGCCCACGTTGACCACGGTAAGACCACCCTGGTTGACGCCATGTTAAAGCATGCCGGGGTTTACCGGGAACATGAAGCCATTACCGAGCGGGTCATGGACAGCAACGACCTTGAGAAAGAGCGCGGCATTACTATCCTGGCCAAGAATCTCTCGATTCATCATGGTCAGTACAAGATCAACATTGTAGACACCCCCGGCCACGCCGACTTCGGCGGCGAGGTGGAGCGGGTGCTGAAGATGGTTGACTCGGTGCTGCTGCTGGTTGACGCCCTGGACGGCCCGATGCCCCAGACCCGCTTCGTACTGAAGAAGTCCCTTGATCTGGGTTTGAAGCCGATTGTGGTGATCAACAAGATCGACCGTCCCGGCTCACGGCCCGATGAAGTTCTGAACATGGTCTTTGACCTGTTTTGCGAACTGGAGGCAAGTGACGAGCAGCTTGACTTTCCGGTGGTCTACACCAGTGCCAAGATGGGCTATGCCAAGCTGGATGTGAATGTGGAATCAAACAGCATGGAACCGCTGTTTGCCGTGGTTGAGTCCAACGTGCGGCCTCCCAAGGGGGATGCCAACGCGCCGTTCCAGATGCTGATCGCCAACATTGACTATAACGAGTATATCGGCCGGATTGCCACTGGCCGGATCTTTAACGGTCAGGTCAAGGCCGGTGAAACGGTGGCCATGATCAAACAGGATGGCACCGTCAGCCGCAGCCGGATCACCAAACTGCTGGGATATGAAGGACTGAAGCAGGTCGAGATCCAGGAGGCCGGTACCGGTGATATCGTTACCGTGGCCGGTTTTGATGATGTCAGCATCGGTGAGACCCTCGCCTCGGCTGAGAATCCGGTGGCCGTGCCCTATGTTTCCATTGATGAGCCGACCCTGGCCATGAACTTCATCGTCAACACCTCCCCCTTTGCCGGTCGTGAAGGAAAGTGGGTCACCTCCCGTAACATCCGCGAACGCCTGACCAAGGAGCTGCGTACCAACGTTTCTCTGCGGGTAGAAGATACCGATTCCCCTGATACCTTCAAGATTTCCGGTCGTGGTGAGCTGCACCTTTCGATCCTGATCGAAAATATGCGTCGGGAAGGGTTTGAACTGGCGGTTTCCAAGCCAGAGGTTATTGTCCGTGAAAAAGACGGCGTCAAGATGGAGCCGATGGAATATCTGGTGGTTGACGTGGCCTCTGAATTCCAGGGCGCAATTATTGAAAAGATGGGGCCACGTAAAGGTGAGATGGTGGCCATGCATCCGATGGGTGAGATGGTCCGTCTGGAATTTGTCGTGCCTGCCCGCGGTCTGATCGGCCTGCGGGGTGAGGTGCTGACCGATACCCGTGGTACCGCTGTCATGACTCATACCTTCCATGAGTATGCCCCCTACAAGGGAGATATCCCCGGCCGGAAAAACGGCGTGCTGATCGCCATGGAGCATGGTGAGACCACCGCCTATTCCCTGGATGCCCTGCAACCCCGCGGTACCCTGTTCATCGGTGCCGGTGTAGAGGTGTACGGCGGTATGATCATTGGCGAACATGCCCGTGACAATGACCTGGAGGTTAACGCCTGCCGGGGCAAAAAACTGACTAACGTACGAGCTTCCGGTTCGGACGATGCCATCAAGCTGACCCCGCCCCGCAGCATGACCCTGGAGCAGGCGCTTGAGTTCATTGATGACGATGAGCTGGTGGAGGTAACTCCCACCTCGGTCCGTCTGCGTAAGAAGGAACTTGATCCGAACCAGCGTAAGAAGAAAAACAAGTAATAAAGATGATAGAGAAGTTGAAAAGGCCGGGGAAACCCGGCCTTTTCAGTTTGCCGTTGCTATGCCTCTTGCCTCCCCTTGTGCCGCCTCTGCAGCCAACACCACAATATCAACCCGCCGGTTCTTTGCCCGCTGTTCCGGTGTGTCATTAGCGACAAGCGGCTGGTACTCACCATAGCCGACTGCAGATAACACATTTGGGCTCAAGCCTGCTGACTCAACCAGAAAATGGATCACATTGGTAGCCCGTGCCGTTGAAAGCTCCCAGTTTGAACGGAATTCAGATGATCTGATCGGTACTGAGTCGGTGTGCCCTTCAACCCGAAACCGGTTTGCATACTGCTGAAGCCCCTCTGCAATGCCTTGTAACGTGGCTACGGATGCCTGCTTTAGTTTTGCGCTGCCTGAATCAAAGAAGCCGGCCTCCTTAAGGCTGATCACCAGCCCCCGCTGGGTAATTGAGAGCGCCACCTTGTTCTGGAACCCCTGCTTGACCAGATAGGCCTCTATCGCAGAGGCCATTTCACGAAATTCTTTTTCTCCGGCCATCTGTTTTGAACCGGCTCCTCCACCGACGTTCCCCAGCCGCGGTCCGGCCGGAGGCATCCTGTCCGTGATCGGAATGACTGCCATTTCCGGTTTGATGGCCGGTATCGGTTTGATGTCCTGCGATTGCAATACACCCTTCTGGCCTGCAGAGGCCTGGGTTGAGTAGCCAAACGATTCCCGCATGGATGCTGCTACTTCTTCGACCTTTTTCTTGTCAGATTGTGACATGGCGTACATGACAACAAATACGGCGAGTAAGAGCGTTAGCAGGTCTCCGTAAGAGACAAGCCAGCGTTCATGATTGCCGGGCTTTTCAGGTTCCCGCTTGAGTGCCATATCGACCCCTGTTTTTTATATGACCGGTCGTCTTAAAGTCGAGCCAAAAAAAATTACGCTTTCAAAATAGTGCCAAACATCAGGTCAACCAGTTGTTTGAGCGGTTCAGCTGAGTTGTTCATCTTCATCCGCTGCATTGCTCCAAGCCATGCGTCCCAGAACAGGGTGGCCAACTGGTGCGCCTCAAGATCCTGTCGTATTATCTTTGCCTTTTGGGCCTGACGGATGACCACAGCGAGCTTTTCCGACCATTCCTGCACGACGGCGCTCATGGTTGACCGGCAGGTTTCGCTGTTTTCACAAATTTCACCGGCGAGATGAACAACGACGCTGCAGGTGTTGACTGAGCAGCAGAGGTGCTCTGTCAGCATGGTGTCAAAGCAGTCACGCAACGCCTGTAGCGGATCAATCTGATGGCTGTCGAAGCTCTCACGCCACTTCCCCCAGAACTCTTCAGAGTGGCGCAGAACAATCGCCAGAGCAAACTCTTCCTTGCTCTTGAAATAATTATAAAAAGATCCTTTAGGAACCTTGGCGGTGTCCACAATCTCTTTGATGCCGGTACCATGGTAGCCACGCTTGGCAAATGCAGCCAGACCGACATCCAGCAGGCGGGTACGGATCATATCGGGGTTTTTAGGTCTGCTCATGTGGTTATTATACGACCGGTCACTTGATGAAGACAAGCAGGAATTTAAGCTCTGGAACAGCGCGGGGGGATGCAACAGAGCATCCGGTGACTGGAGGGCCTGTCTGCAGCTTGACGGTTATGTCTCATCTTCCCGAAATATTCACAATCAGTTCATATCATCTTCACAGATTAGCTGTAAGAAGGGCTGTGTCAGTACATCGTAACGTAAAATTATTGCTTGACCATGAAAATATAAAGGCGTAATGAATGAATAGTCATTCATTTGAGGGGGTGCGATATGGCACGAGATGATAAGCGTGAACTATTACTTCAGGCAACGCTTGAGTTAGTTGCCACACATGGCTTTCATGGCGCCCCCTGCGCGGCTATTGCCGAGCAGGCCGGGGTGGCGGCCGGTACCATCTATCGCTATTTTGAAAGTAAAGATGTGTTGATTGTGGAGTTGTATGCAGAGCTGGAAGGACGCATCACGACGGCACTCATGTCTGGCTATAAGGCGAATCAACCTATTCGTGACCGTTTTCTGCACCTTGCCATCGGCATACTGAAATACTTCATTACTCATTCGCTTGAATTCAAATATATCGAGCAGTTTCATAACTCGCCGTACGGTACCGCCCACCGCCGCGACAACCTGTTGGGAAATACGGAGAGCAGTGATGCGGTCCGTAAATGCGATATCTATAAACAGCTATTCACTGAGGGGCTGGAATTGCAGGTGATCAAGAACCTTCCGATGCCGTTGCTGTTCGATCTGGCTTTTGGCCCGATTGTCTCGGTTGCCCGTAACCATATCCTTGGTTTTATCCGGCTTGATGATGCTCTGATCGAGCAGATCGCCGAGGCCTGCTGGGATTCTCTGAAACGTTAAGACCGCATGACTGAGAATAATTCATTCATTTAGAAGTATGACTACCTGTGAGGTGCAGACCATGAAACAAACCAGCTATGTACGATTGATGACTGCCTTAGTGTTGGTGGCAGTAGGACTTACGACAGCGGCCTGCGGTAAAAAGCAGGCTGCCATGCCGCCTTCAGGGCCACCGGAGGTTGGTGTCATCACGGTTCAGCCCCAGCGTGTAGCGTTGACAACCGAACTGTCCGGTCGAACGGCTCCACACCTGATTGCCGAGGTTCGTCCCCAGGTGGGCGGTATCATCAAGAAGCGCCTCTTCACCGAAGGCAGCGACGTCAAGGCAGGTCAGGTGCTGTACCAGATTGATCCGGCCAGTTACGAGGCAGCCCATGCCAGTGCACGGGCAAGCCAGGCACGGGCTGAGGCTACCCTGGGTATGATTCGCCTGAAGGCCGAGCGTTACCAGGATCTGGTCAAGATCAAGGCGGTCAGCCAGCAGGATAACGACGATGCCCAGGCCGCCCTCAAACAGGCCGAGGCGGACCTTGCTGCCGCAAAGGCGGCAGTGGAGACCGCCCGGATCAACCTGGCCTATACCAAAATTACCGCGCCGATCTCAGGCCGGATCGGCCGTTCAACAATTACCGACGGTGCCCTGGTGACGGCCAATCAAACCACCGCCCTGGCCACCATTCAGCAGCTTGACACCATGTTTGTTGATGTGACCCAGTCCAGTGCTGAGCTGCTCAAATTGAAGCAGACGCTGGCCAGTGGCATGCTGAAGAAAGACACTGCTACGGCCCAGGCCCGGGTCAAACTGCTGCTGGAAGACGGTTCACCCTATCCGCTGCCCGGTACCCTCAAATTTTCCGAGGTCACGGTTGACCAGAGTACCGGTTCCATCACGTTGCGGGCGGTATTTCCCAACCCGAAACAGGTGCTGTTGCCCGGCATGTTTGTACGGGCCGTGCTGGAGGAGGGGGTAAATGAGCAGGCAATGCTGGTGCCGCAGCGTGGTGTGACCCGTAACCCCAAAGGGGATGCCATGGTGATGATGGTAGGTGCTGAAGAAAAAGTTGAGCCGCGGGTGATTCAGGTCGTGCGGACGGTTGGCGAGAACTGGCTGGTATCCGATGGCTTGAAACCGGGCGACCGGGTGATTCTGGAAGGACTCCAGAAAGCTCGCCCCGGTACGCCGGTCAAGGCAGTGCCGTTCGGCGTAAAACCGGCAGCAGCCCCTGGCCCGCAACAGCAACCTGCAGCAGCTAAAAAGTAAAGGAGCCTATCCATGGCCAGGTTTTTTATAGATAGACCGATTTTTGCCTGGGTCATTGCCATTCTGGTGATGCTGGCCGGCCTGCTGGCAATCAAAACGTTGCCGGTTTCACAATATCCGCCCATCGCGCCGCCCCAGATTACCATTAACGCCGTCTATCCGGGTGCCTCTGCCCAGACCGTGCAGGATACCGTCACCCAGGTGATCGAGCAGAAACTGAACGGCATCGACAACCTGATCTACATGTCCTCCACCAGCGACTCGGCCGGTGCGGTGTCGATCAACCTGACCTTCAAGGCCGGTACCGATCCCAATATTGCTCAGGTGCAGGTGCAGAATAAGCTGCAGCTGGCTACACCGCTGCTGCCGCAGGTGGTGCAAAAGCAAGGAATTCAAGTTGTTAAGTCCACCAAAAACTTCCTGCTGATCGTCGGCCTGATCTCAGAAGACGGCTCGATGGACCGCCACCAGCTGACCGACTACATGGTCTCCAACCTGCAGGATATTGTCAGCCGGGTGGAGGGGGTGGGCGAACTGCAGCAGTTCGGTACCCAGAACGCCATGCGGATCTGGCTGAATCCGTCAAAGCTGAATAGTTATCAGTTGACCAGCAGTGATGTCGTCACCGCCCTGCAGGCCCAGAACGCCCAGGTCTCGGCCGGCCAGTTCGGCGGCACTCCCTCGAACGAAGGACAACAGTTGAACGCCACCATTACGGCGCGGACGCTGCTGCAGACGGCCGAACAGTTTGATGCGGTTATCCTGCGTACCAATCCGGATGGGTCCACGGTGCGGCTGAAGGATGTTGCCGTCAGTAAGATCGGTACGGAAAATTACGACATCGTGGCCCGCTACAAAGGCAAACCGCTGGCAGGTATGGCGATCCGTCTGGCAGCCGGGGCCAATGCCCTGGATACCGCAAACCGGGTCAAGGCAAAGATGACGGAACTGTCAAAGTTTTTCCCGGCCGGCATGCAGGTGGTCTATCCCTATGACACCACCCCGTTTGTCAAGATTTCGATCGAAGAGGTGGTGCATACCCTGGTGGAGGCGGTGCTGCTGGTCTTCATCATCATGTTCCTGTTCCTGCAGAATATCCGCGCCACCCTGATTCCCACCATTGCCGTGCCGGTGGTGCTGCTGGGTACCATGGGGGTCTTGTCGGCCGCCGGATTCTCGATCAACACCCTGACTATGTTTGCGCTGGTCATCGTGATCGGTCTGCTGGTGGATGACGCCATCGTGGTGGTGGAAAACGTGGAGCGGATTATGTCCGAAGAAGGATTGTCGCCTCACGACGCCACTATCAAATCCATGGGCCAGATCACCAGCGCCCTGGTGGGTATCGCCACGGTACTGTCGGCGGTCTTCCTGCCGATGGCCTTCTTTGGCGGCTCCACCGGCGTGATCTACCGCCAGTTTTCAATCACCATCATCGCGGCCATGATCCTGTCGGTGTTGGTGGCCCTGATTCTAACGCCGGCACTCTGCTCAACGCTGTTGAAGCCGGTTGAAAAGGGGCATGAACCGGGTGAGTGCGGGCCGTTCTGCAAATTCTTCCGTTGGTTTAACCGCAAATTTGACTGGGCCAGAGGGAAATATGAGGGAATTGTCGGACGCTCATTCAACAAGCCGATCCGCTATCTGGTGGTGTACGGCTGCATCGTGGCAGCCATGATGCTTTTCTTCCACCGTCTCCCGACTGCCTTCCTGCCGGATGAAGACCAGGGCTTTATCATCTGCCAGGTGCAGCTGCCTGCCGGGGCTACCCAGGAGCGAACCCTGAAGGTGGTCGAGCAGCTTGAGCAGCATTTTCTTGAAAAGGAAAAGAAGACGGTTGAGGCGATCATCACCGTGGCCGGCTTCAGCTTTGCCGGTCGTGGGCAGAATATGGGCCTGGCCTTTGTCAAATTGAAGGACTGGAAGCTGCGCCCAACCAAGGATATGAAGGCGCCAGCCGTTGCCGGTCGCGCAATGGGGGCTTTCTCAAAGATCAAGGATGGCCTGGCCTTTGCCTTTTCACCACCGGCGGTGGTGGAGTTGGGGCAGGCCAACGGTTTTGACTTCCAGCTGCAGGACCGCGGCGGTGTTGGCCATGATAAACTGATGGAGGCCCGCAACATGCTCTTGGGCATGGCCATGCAGAACAAGAAGCTGGTGGCGGTACGTCCCAACGGGCAGGATGATTCACCCCAGTTCAAGCTGGATATCGATGATGTCCGGGCAGGTGCCCTGGGGGTCTCGCTCTCCAGTATCAATGAGGTGCTGGCAACGGCCTGGGGTAGTTCCTATGTCAACGACTTTATCGAAAATGGCCGGGTCAAGAAGGTCTACCTGCAGGCCGATGCCAAGTACCGGATGTTGCCTGAGGATATCGGCAAATGGTATGTGCGCAATAATAAAGGGGATATGGTTCCGTTCTCGGCCTTTGCCACGGCCCGCTGGCAGTACGGTTCGCCCCGTCTGGAACGTTACAACGGTATTCCGTCGGTTGAGATCATGGGGCAGGCAGCAGCCGGGATCAGTACCGGAGAGGCGATGGCCGAAATGGAAAAGATGGCGGCCAAACTGCCGTCCGGTATCGGCTATGAATGGACCGGTCTTTCCTATGAAGAGAAAAACGCCGGGGCACAGGCGCCCGCGCTTTACGCCATCTCACTCCTGGTAGTGTTCCTGGCAGTAGCGGCCCTGTATGAAAGCTGGACTATCCCGTTTGTGAACCTGCTGATGCTGCCGTTGGGTCTGGTGGGGGCCGTTACTGCGGTAACCCTGCGCTTGCTGCCCAACGATGTCTATTTGCAGATCGGTCTGCTGACCACGGTGGGGCTTTCCACCAAGAACGCCATTCTGATCATCCAGTTCATCAAGGAGCAGCTGCATCAGGGGCATGAACTGGTGGATGCCACCCTGGCGGCGGTCAAGATCCGGTTGCGTCCGGTTATCATGACCTCGCTGGCCTTCTTCTTCGGTACCCTGCCGCTGGCGTTGACCAAAGGGGCGGGGGCGGCCGCCCAGAACGCCATCGGCACGGCGGTAACCGGTGGTCTGCTTTCAGCCACCTTTATTGACCTGATCTTTATTCCGTTCTTCTTTGTGATGATCTCACGCCTGTTTGGGCGGAAGAAATACAAGAAGCATGATGGCGAACCTGCTGTTGCCGCTGTTGCGGAGGGACATTGATATGAAAAAAAGAGCGCCATTTCCCGTTGCTTCGGTACTTTGTGCATCACTCCTGGCCGGTGCCCTGTCCGGCTGCACCATGGCCCCCAGCTACACCCGGCCTGATGCGCCGGTTACGACCAGCTGGCCCAGCGGCGAGGCGTATAAGGCCGAGACTGCCAAAGCTGATCAGAAACCGCTGGCCGAGGTACCCTGGCGGGAGTTTTTTGTGGAGCCCCGCCTGCAGAAGGTGATTGAACTGGCCCTGGCCAACAACCGTGACCTGCGGGTGGCAGCCCTGACCATTGAGAAGACCCGTGCCCAGTACCGGATTCAACGGGCCGACCTGCTGCCGACCATCAATGGCACTGCCGGGGCCACCATTCAGCGCACCCCGGCCGACCTCTCCTCAACCGGCCGGGCCCGTGTCGGTGAACAGTACAACGTCGGTCTGGGGGTCAGCAATTATGAGCTGGACCTGTTCGGTCGGGTGCAGAGTCTGAAAGATCAGGCCCTGGAGCAGTACCTGGCAACGGAACAGGCCAGAAACAGTGTCCAGATCAGTCTGGTGGCTGAAGTTGCCAATGCCTGGCTGACCCTGGCCGCTGACCGGGAGCGGCTCAAGATTACCCGTGATACCCTGGCAAGTCAGCAGGAGTACTACCAGCTCATCAAACATCGCTATGATGCCGGGATCACCTCGGCCCTTGACCTCTATCAGGCCCAGACAGCTGTGGATGCTGCCCGGGTGGATATTGCCCGTTACACCACTCTGGTGGCCCAGGATGAAAATGCCCTCGGTCTGCTGGTGGGCAGCCCGGTAACGGCTGACCTGTTGCCCACAGAGCTGGGCAGCCTGACGGCAGTGCAGGAACTGTCAGTGGGTCTGCCATCCGAGGTGCTGCTGAAACGGCCTGACATCCTGGCTGCCGAACATCGGCTGAAAGGGGCCAACGCCAACATTGGCGCTGCCCGGGCCGCCTTCTTCCCCCGGATTGGCCTGAGTGCCGGTTTTGGCACGGCCAGTGCCAGGCTGACCGATCTGTTCCAGCCCGGTTCGGTGGCCTGGAATTTTGTGCCGCAAATCAGTGTGCCGCTGTTCGACACCGGCCGGAACATTGCCGGTCTGGATGTCAGCAAGGCAGAGCGTGATATCGCCGTAGCCCAGTACGAAAAGGCGATCCAGACCGCCTTCCGGGAGGTGGCTGATACGCTGGCCCAACGTGGTACTATTAATGAGCAGCTGGCTGCCCAACAGTCGCTGACCGATGCCACGTCTGAAAGTTATCGCCTTTCGCAGGCCCGCTACGACAGGGGAGTGGACAGTTATCTGACCGTGATCGTTGCACAACGTGCCCTGTATGCTGCCCAGCAGAACCTGATCACGGTCCGGCTGGCCAGGCTGGCCAACCAGGCTACGACCTACAAGGTGCTGGGGGGCGGGGCTGTCAAGTGATTGCCTGACGTCTCTGTATGTAACAACACAGATTGCAAAGGGCCTGCGAAAGTCAGGCCCGTTGCAATCTGTGTTTGATTGCTGTCTGCAGACACCTTGTCTGACGGATTCCCCCCCACGCATCAAAAGCAGGCTCAAGACCTGCAACACCCCTGCCTGCCCTGCCAGGTTTCCATTCATCCGTTTCTGCCACGTCTGCGGCTTCCTCAAATAACAACTCAAGCAACACGATAAAATTCAGAGATCTCGGTGCCGGCCCGGCTGAATGAAAAAAGCAGAGTTGGTGGTATACTAACCACTGACTGAGAGGCGGGAGTAGGGAGGGACGCCATGACCGGACAACAGAAAAAATGGCTGCTGAGAGCTGCCGTACTCCTGGGGCTGACCGTAGCTGGTATTGTTGCCTGGCAGAAGATTGGCGGTAACGGTAAAGATCCCGGCATTGTCAGCGGTAACGGCCGCATTGAGGCGGTTGAGATCGATGTCAGTACCAAAGTAGCCGGACGGGTCAAGGATATCTTGGTCAGCGAAGGGGCGTTTGTCACCGCCGGTCAGGTTGTGGCGGTCATGGATACCGAGACCCTGGAAGCCCAGCTATGGCAGGCCAAGGCACAGTTACAGCAGGCCCGGAGTACGGTAGCTACAAGCCAGAGCCAGCTTGCTCAACGCCAAAGCGAAAAGGCGGCAGCCCTGGCTATGGTCAGCCAGCGGGAGGTTGAACTGGTCAAGGCCCGCCAGCATGCGCGCCGCTCTGCGGAGTTGGTGCAGGACCGGGCAATTGCAAAGCAGGATGCTGATGACGATGCGGCACTGCTGCGAAGCGCTGAGGCCGCGCTCCATACGGCCCAGGCCCAGAGCGCCGCCGTTGATGCAACCATCACGGCAGCCAGAACCCAGATTGACGGGACGCAGGCAGCAGTGGAGGCAGCCCGGGCCAATGTCGAGCGGATTCAGGTCGAGCTGCGTGACAGTACCTTGAAGTCCCCCCGCGACGGCCGGGTGCAGTACAAGGTGGCCCAGCCCGGTGAAGTGGTGGGGGCAGGGGGGCGTGTTTTAAGCCTGGTTGACTTGAGCGATGTCTATATGACCTTTTTCCTGCCCACCACTGAAGCAGGCAAGCTGGCGATGGGTAGCGAGGTACGGCTGGTGCTGGATGCCGCCCCACAGTATGTGATTCCGGCCAGGGTGTCGTTTGTTGCCGATGTGGCACAATTTACCCCCAAGACGGTGGAGACTGCCAGCGAGCGTGAGAAGCTGATGTTCCGGGTGCGGGCCCAGATCCCACCAGAACTGCTGAAGAAACATATCACCCGGGTCAAGACCGGCCTGCCCGGCGTGGCCTGGGTGCGGCTTGATGCCACCAAACCCTGGCCAGCCCGTCTGCAGATCAAACTGCCGCAATGAACGGAGCTGCCACACCAAGCAGGCATCTGACTTTGCCGCCTGTAGCACGGCTGCAGGGGATCAGTCTGCGCTACGGCAAGACGGTGGCGTTGACAGATATCAGCCTGGAACTGCCGGCCGGCTGTCTGGTCGGTGTGATCGGCCCTGACGGCGTGGGTAAATCCAGCCTCTTTTCGCTGATCGCCGGTTCACGGGCCATCCAGACCGGTCAGGCTGAGGTGCTGGGCGGCAGCATGACTGACCGGTGGCACCGCCGGAATGTCTGTCCGCGGATTGCCTTTATGCCGCAGGGGTTGGGTAAAAACCTCTATCCAACCCTCTCTGTCTTTGAAAATGTGGAGTTCTTTGCCCGGCTGTTCGGCCATGACCGCCGGGAGCGTGAACGGCGCATTGCCGAACTGCTGCAGGCCACCGGGCTGGCACCCTTTGAAGACCGTCCGGCCGGTAAGCTCTCCGGTGGGATGAAACAGAAACTGGGGCTCTGCTGTGCCCTGATCCATGATCCCGACCTCTTGATCCTGGATGAACCTACCACCGGTGTTGATCCCCTGTCGCGCCGCCAGTTCTGGGAGTTGATTGAGCGGATCAGGGCCGGTCGACCCGGCATGAGTGTGCTGGTTGCCACGGCCTACATGGAAGAGGCAGCCCGGTTTGACTGGCTGGTCGCCATGAATGCCGGTCAACTGCTGGCCAGCGGTACCCCACAAGAGCTGCTGGCAAAGACCGGCAGCACAACCCTGGAAGAGGCGTTCATTGCCCTGCTGCCCCAGGTACAGCGTGAGGGGTACCGGCCGGTCAGCATCCCGCCACGGGAGGCTGAAGACGACGGTGAGGCCGCCATTGAGGCCCAGGGTCTGACCATGCGTTTCGGTGATTTTGTTGCTGTTGACCAGGTCAGCTTCCGCATCGGCCAGGGGGAGATCTTCGGCTTTCTCGGCTCAAACGGCTGTGGCAAGACCACCACCATGAAGATGCTGACCGGCCTGCTGCCTGCCAGCGCAGGAGAGGCCCGGCTCTTCGGGCGTCCAGTGGATCCCCGCGACATCGAAACCCGCCGCCGGGTCGGCTATATGACCCAGTCCTTTTCTTTGTACGGTGAGCTGACCGTACGGCAGAACCTGATGCTGCACGCTCGTCTCTTCAACATGCCGGAAGCAGAGATCCCTGCCCGGGTTGCCGGGATGGCGGAGCGCTTTGGCCTTAACCAGGTGATGGAGAGCCTGCCGGATGCCCTGCCGCTGGGGCAGCGTCAGCGCCTGTCGCTGGCAGTGGCCATGATCCACGGGCCTGAGATGCTGATCCTTGATGAACCGACCTCGGGGGTTGACCCCGTGGCCCGGGATGCCTTCTGGCAGATCATGGTTGACCTTGCCCGGCAGGATAAGGTCACCATCTTTATCTCGACCCACTTCATGAACGAGGCAGAACGCTGCGACCGGATCTCACTGATGCATGCCGGCCGGGTGCTGGTCAGTGATACACCGGCGGCGCTGAGGGAGGCTCGCAGGGCAGAAACACTGGAAGAGGCGTTTATCGGCTACCTGGAAGGGGCCATTGATGAGGCAAGCGCCATTCCCGCTGATGGTGCTGAATCAGCCGGTGTTTCCCCTGCGGTCAGCCGTACGGCAGCGCAGGCAGGCATTTTCAGTCTGCAGCGTCTGTTCAGCTATACCCGGCGTGAGGCGCTGGAGCTTGTGCGGGATCCGATCCGTCTGACCCTGGCCCTGCTGGGGAGCGTGATCCTGATGTTTGTGATGGGCTATGGCATTACCCTGGACGTGGAGGATCTCACCTTTGCCGCGCTTGACCGCGATCAGACCACCCTCAGCCGCGATTACCTGCTTAACCTGTCAGGCTCACGCTATTTTAAGGAACAGCGCCCCATTAAAGACTACGCCGAGCTGGATCAACGGATGCGTTCCGGTGAGATCAGCCTGGCAATCGAGATCCCGCCCGGTTTTGCCCGTGATCTGCAGCGGGGCACACCGGTCAGCGTTGGCGCCTGGATAGACGGCGCCATGCCCCAGCGTGCCGAAACCGTGCAAGGCTATGTACAGGGTATGCATGCCCACTGGCTGGCAAGCCTGGCACCCCGGACACTCGGTGATACTGCCACCACAGCGGTGGCGTCCATCGAGACCCGCTTTCGCTACAATCCGGATGTCAAGAGCCTGGTTGCCATGGTTCCTGCCGTGATACCGTTGCTCTTGATGATGATCCCGGCGGTGCTGAGTACACTCTCGGTGGTGCGGGAGAAGGAGCTCGGCTCCATCGTCAACCTCTACGTCACCCCGGTAACCCGGCTGGAGTTCCTGCTGGGCAAGCAGCTTCCCTACATCGTCCTGGCAATGCTGAGCTTCCTGTTGTTGACCCTGCTGGCGGTCACCGTATTCGGCGTGCCGTTCAAGGGGAGCTTTCCTGCCCTTGCCCTGGCAGCGTTACTGTATGTGATCAGCGCCACTGCCCTGGGCCTTGTGATCTCGGCCTTCATGCGCACGCAAATCGCCGCCCTGTTCAGTGCCACCGTGCTGACCATTTTGCCGGCAGTGCAGTTTTCAGGCATGGTTGATCCGGTTTCGTCCCTGGAAGGAGGCGGCGCCTTGATCGGGAAGATCTACCCCACCACCCATTTTCTTACCATTAGCCGTGGCACCTTTTCCAAGGGGCTCGCCATCGCTGATCTTCAGGCATCGTTTCTTCCGCTGTTGCTGGCTGTGCCGGTGCTGATCGGCCTGGCCACCGTCCTGCTGAAGAAACAGGAGCGTTGACCATGCGGGCTGCCAATATCCTGAATCTTGGTATCAAGGAGCTGCGCAGTCTGCTGCGTGACCCGATGATGCTGTTTCTGATCGTCTATATCTTCAGCTTTGCCATCTATGTTGCCGCAACGGCCATGCCCGAGACGCTGCACAAGGCGCCGATCGCTGTTGTTGATGAAGACCGCTCGCAACTCTCGGCACGCCTCATTGACGCCTTCTATCCGCCCCATTTCGTCCAGCCGAATCTGATCTCGCAGAGGGAAATGGATGCCCGCATGGATGCCGGCCTTGATACCTTTGCCCTCACCATCCCTCCCGGTTTTCAACGTGACGTGCTGGCTGGCCGCAGCCCGGTCATACAGCTGAATGTTGATGCCACCCGGATGAGCCAGGCCTTTACCGGCAGCGGCTATATCCAGTCTATCGTAGATAGTGAACTGCGCACGTTTTTACAGGGATACCGCTCGAATCCGACGCCGGCAGTTGATCTTGCACTGCGGGCTCGTTTCAATCCGCAGATGAACAAGTCATGGTTTGGTGGCGTGGCAGAGCTGATCAACAATGTCACGATCCTCTCGATTATCCTGACCGGCGCGGCGCTGATCCGTGAGCGGGAGCATGGCACGGTGGAGCATCTGCTGGTGATGCCGGTCACCCCGTTCGAGATCATGGCCGGCAAGGTCTGGGCCATGGCCCTGGTGGTGCTGGTGGCTTCGGCCTGTTCATTGCTGATCGTGGTGCAAAGGATGCTCAAGGTACCGATTGAAGGTTCTATTGCACTGTTTATGCTTGGCACGGCGCTGCACCTGTTTGCGGCAACGTCACTTGGTATCTATCTCGGCACCCTTGCCCGTTCAATGCCGCAGTTTGGTCTGCTGATCATGCTGGTGATGCTGCCGTTGGAGGTGCTTTCTGGCAGTACCACCCCGCGTGAAAGCATGCCGGCCTTTGTTCAGTACGTGATGCTGGCTGCGCCGAACACCCATTACGTCATGCTGGCCCAGGCGATCCTTTTCCGCGGCGCAGGGATTGCGGTGGTCTGGCCCCAGTTTGCCGCCCTGGGCTTGATCGGGGCGTGCCTGTTTGTCCTCTCGCTGGCCCGTTTCCGCAAAACCATCACCACCATGGTCTAGACTGCTGCCCATCCTTCCCTTTTCTCGAATCTCCGTTTGCCGCCTGCCGAAAGATGCACTATACTGCGCTCCACAGCAGGATAGTACGGGAGGAACAGCCATGGCACAGAACACCATTTATCTGATCGGGGCCGGCATTGCAGGTTGTGAGGGGTTAAGCGATAAGGCGCTGGAAGTTATTGGTCATGCCGAGGTGCTGGTGGGGCGTCAGCGTCACCTTGACCGTTTCCCCGACTTTGCCGGAGAAAAAATGGTGCTGGGTGAACTGGCTCCGCTGCTGGCTTTTTTGCAGGCTACCGACAAACGGGTGGTGGTGCTGGCCACCGGCGACCCGAACTTTTTCGGCACCGGCCGTTTTCTGCTGCGCAACCTGCCCAAGGAGCGGCTGGAGATCTTTGCCAATGTCACCAGCATGCAGTATGCCTTTGCCCGGATCAAGGAACCCTGGGATGACGCCATCTTTCTGTCAATCCAGGGACGCGGCATGGCCCGCTCCATTGACAAGATCATTGCTGCCGAAAAGGCCTGTATCCTGACCGATGCGGTCAACACCCCGGCCCTGATCGCCCGTGAGCTGATTGACCGGGGGGCAGAGGGGTACGATGCCTGGCTCTGCGAAGACCTGGGGATGCCGACCGAGAAGTTTACCCGTACCACCATCAAGGGGCTTCTGACCCTGCAGCACTCCGAGTTGAATATCCTGATCCTGGTACGGGCCTGGGAACCGACCTTGACCCGCTACCCCCTGATCGGCGTTGATGACGATGAGTTCGCCTCCATGAAGAAGCACTTCACCCATCAGGAGGTGCGTGCCGTCACCCTGGCCAAGCTCAAGCTGCAGAATGATCTGGTACTGTGGGATATCGGTGCCGGTTCCGGCTCGGTTTCCATCGAGGCATCCAACCTGATCCCCAATGGCAAGCTGTTTGCCATCGAGAAAAACAGCCAGTACGTCACCTTTTTAAAGCAGAACCTGGAAAAGTTCTGTGCCCGCAACGTCAAGCTGGTGGAGGCCTATGCCCCGGACGGGCTGGATGATCTGCCTGACCCGGATCGGGTCTTTATCGGCGGGGCAGGCGGCAACCTGGAAGAGATTATCGAACAGGTCGACCGGCGGTTGAAGGGAGACGGCCTGATCGTGATCAACGCGGTTACGCTGGATACCCTGACCAAGAGCATTGAGGCTCTTGAGTACCACGGCTATCAGATCGAGGTGGTCTGTATCAACGTCTCCCGCACCAAGCCGCTGACTGAATTCAAGCTGTTTGAGGCCCAGAATCCGGTCTATGTTATCACCGCCTGGAAAGGCGCCGAATAGCAGGATTTTGAAAGTCTACTCCGGAGGCCGTCTACGTCGTTGCGCGGTGCTCGCTTCCTCGCCTAACAAAAGGTTATGTCTCGGTCGCTGTGCTCCGTACTCCTAGTATCCGGCCTTCCTCATTACGTTTTTCAAAATCCCGATTAATTTGCCTTGGAGTTTCCCATGCCCGATGCCCTGATTACCCGTACCCCCTCTGCCTACGAGTATCCGCTTTTGATCAAGAACCTGCTGTTCTGCCCAGTGGTTGATGCCCCGGAGCAGGAGATTGTCTACCGTTCCCAGCGCTTTACCTACCGCGATCTGCGGCAGCGGGTGGCGCGGCTGGCCAATGCCCTGACCAGTCTCGGCGTCAAACGCGGGGATACGGTGGCGGTGATGGACTGGGACTCCCACCGTTACCTGGAATGCTTCTTTGCCGTGCCGATGATCGGTGCGGTGCTGCACACCATCAATGTCAGGCTCTCGCCGGAGCAGATCCTCTATACCATTGACCATGCCGAAGATGATGTGCTGCTGGTCAACAGTGAGTTTCTGCCGATTCTGGAGCAGATCCGGGGCCGGATGGATACGGTCAAGAGCTTTGTGCTGCTGAATGATGAGCCGACAGTGCCTGAAAGCCACATCCCCTTTAGCGGTGAATATGAGGCGTTGCTGGCAGCAGCCTCAGATCAGTTCAACTTTGCGGATTTTGATGAAAACACCCGTGCCACCACCTTCTACACCACCGGTACCACCGGCATGCCCAAGGGGGTCTACTTCAGCCATCGCCAGCTGGTGCTGCACACCCTCGGGGTGCTTGCGGTGCTGGGGTCGTCGGTCAGCCACGGCGGTTTCAACCGCCAGGATGTCTACATGCCGATCACCCCGATGTTCCATGTCCATGCCTGGGGGCTGCCTTACGTGGCCACCATGCTGGGGGTCAAACAGGTCTATCCTGGCCGTTATCTGCCGGATCACCTGCTGGAACTGATTGACAGGGAAAAGGTCACCTTCTCTCACTGCGTCCCCACCATCCTGCATATGCTGCTGAAACATCCCCATGCCGGGAGGATGGATCTGTCCGGCTGGAAGGTGATCATCGGCGGGGCTGCCATGTCGCGGGCGTTGTGTCTTGATGCCCTGCAGCGCGGGATTGACCTGTTTACCGGCTACGGTATGTCCGAGACCTGCCCGATCCTGACCATCTCCCATCTGACGCCGGAAATGCTGGAGCTTTCACCTGAAGAACAGGCGGTTATCCGCTGCAAGACCGGTCGCTCTTTGCCGCTGGTGGATCTGAAGATTGTGGACAGTGCCCGTCAGGAGCAGCCTCGCGACGGCAAGAGTACCGGTGAGATCGTGGTACGGGCACCCTGGCTGACCCAGGGCTACCTGAAGGATCACAAGGCATCGGAACGGCTCTGGGAAGGCGGCTACCTGCACACCGGTGATGTGGCGGTGCGGGATGAACAGGGTTACGTCAAGATCACCGACCGGACCAAGGATGTGCTGAAGGTGTCGGGGGAATGGGTCTCGTCACTGGAACTGGAGGATATCATCGCCCACCATCCCGGTGTGGCTGAGGTGGCGGTGATCGGCCAGCCCGATGAAAAATGGGGTGAGCGCCCTCTGGCCCTGGTGGTGGCCAAGCCTGATAATCCGGTAACCGAGAAGGAACTGACCCATCTGGTGCGGGAATATGCCGATAAAGGGGTGGTTACCAAGCAGGTGGTGCTGCTGAAGGTCAAGCTGGTGGAGGCGATTGACAAGACCAGCGTGGGCAAGGTCAACAAGGTGGCACTACGGGAGAAGTATCTGTAACAGAACGCCCTTTTTCCGTTCTGAACACGTCAACCTGCGGCAGGTTTTGTGCGGCATACTGGCTGTATGCCTCCGCACCCTGCCTTGCTTGCCGTACCCAGAACGAAAAAATCATCGTTCCGGTTGCGGTTGTTCTGATTACATCTCCAGGATCACCGGCAGCACCATCGGTCGACGCTCGATACTCTTCTTGAAGAACCGCTTCAGGGTCTGACGTACGATCTGGCGCACCTCATCCCGGTCAGCCAGAAATTCAACGCTCAACTCTTTCAGGGCCTCCCGGACCATCTCCCTGGCGGTCTGCAGGTAGGCCTGGCTTTCATCCTCAAACACAAAGCCCCGTGAGACGATCTCCGGGCCGTAGATGAACTCGCCGGTGTGCTGGTTGACCCCCAGGATCACCAGTACCATGCCGTCTTCAGAGAGGTGGCGTCGGTCCTTCAGCACCACCTCTCCCACATCACCGACCCCTTTGCCATCCACAAAGACCCGACCGGTCTCCACGGTTTCTTCAATACAGGCGGTTTCATTGTAAAAGTTGACCACCTCTCCGTTGATCGCCAGCAGGCAGCGCTCTTCCGGTATCCCTACCTTCATGGCCAATCGGCGGTGCAGTACCAGGTGGCGGTATTCGCCGTGAATCGGCAGGAAAAAGCGGGGCCGGGTGATGTTCATCATCAGTTTCAGCTCTTCCTGGGAGGCGTGGCCGGAGACATGCACCTCGGAGACCTTTTCATGGTGGACATCGGCGCCACGGCGGTAGAGGTGGTTGATCAGTTCCGAAATGGTCCGCTCGTTGCCGGGGATATAGCGGGAGGAGAGGATGACGGTGTCACCCTTTTCCAGTTTGATCTGTTTGTGATCATCCATGGCGATCCGGGAAAGGGCTGAGAGCGGTTCTCCCTGACTGCCGGTGGTGATCATGCAGACCTGTTCACGGGGGATGTGGGGCAGTTCGCGAATGTCCATCAACAGGTCGTCACTGATCTTCAGGTAACCCAGCTGGCGGGCGATCCTGACGTTGGCGATCATGGAACGGCCATTCAGCAACACCTTGCGGCCAGAGGCGGCAGCCACATCGGCCACCTGCTGTACCCTGTGGATATTACTGGAAAAGGCAGCTACAATGATCCTGCCCTTGCATTTGGGGAACAGATCGGAGAGGGCCTCGCCAACATAACGTTCCGAGATGGTGTAACCCTCCCGCTCCACGTTGGTGGAGTCGGACAGCAGCGCCAGGACGCCCTGGTCGCCGTAGCGGGCAAAGGTGGCCAGGTCGGTCACCTCGCCATCCACCGGGGTCTGATCCAGCTTGAAATCGCCGGTATGGATCACCACTCCTTCCGGTGAGCGGATCGCCAGGGCACAGCCATCCACCACCGAGTGGGCGACCCGGATGAATTCAACCTGAAAACTGCCCAGAGTGACGGTGTCCCGGGGCTTAACCGGGTTCAGATCCGCCTCGACCTTGTATTCCAGCAGTTTGCCTTCCAGAATTCCCAGGGTCAGGGCGGTGCCGTAGATCGGGGCCGGAAATTCACGCAGCAGGAATGGCAGGGCGCCGATATGGTCTTCGTGGCCGTGGGTCAGCAGGATGCCGCGCAGTTTGTCAGCCCGCTCCCGCAGCCAGCTGAAATCAGGGATGACATAGTCCACACCGGGCATGTCAGCATCAGGGAACATCAGGCCGGCATCCACCAGAATCAGATCATCGCCATATTCATAGGCCATGCAGTTGATGCCGATTTCACCAAGGCCTCCTAATGCAACTATCCGCAGCGGCGAATTCGAACGGGGAGCTGCGTTGGTTTCGTCAGAGGCTCCTCGACGTACTGCTGTGTACGCCTGCGTCGCCTCTTCCTTGCCGCCTTGCTCGCCACCCGAATACACCGCTGCTATTTCTTCTCTGTCAGCATTCATGGTTGATTTCCTTTGCGCAGCGGCACCAGTGCCGCAATTTTTTTATCGCAGCGGCTGATCCAGTCTGTACCGGGCTGTTGCAGCCAGCGGGTGCCGTAGAAGGCGCTGCGTAGCGAGCGATAGGCCGCCAGTGCCTGGTCAAGATCACCACGCTGTTCGGCAGTCTCGCCCAGGGCCCAGATGCGTGCTGCAGCTGTTTCAACGCGGGATGAGAAGGGAAGGTACATCCTGATGGCTGATTCATAGCCGGTCAGGGCCACCATGAAGTTGCCGGTTTTTTCACCCTTGACCCCTTCAAGATACTGGGTCTTCTGGCGCTGGTTGACGTTGACAACCAACAGCAGCAGGCTCAGTAGCAGGGCGATCAGGATGGTAATCAGGGGGCGGGCCATCGTTTACTCCATGAAAAAACGGGGCAGAAAGGTGAGCAGCGCCCCCAGCAGCATCATGACAATCCCCAGCAGGGCCAGCAGGCTGGGCAACAGGTTGCGGGGCGAGGGCCAGCGGTGGGCAGCCGGCAGGCCCCAGCCGAGAGCAACCAGACCGGCCAGGACCAGCAGCAGGTACTGAGGTCCCTTCATGGCAACCCGCCTGTAACGGCAGTATGCACCTGCTGCATCAACAGTTCTTCCGCCTCCGCCCGCTTCATGCCTGCAGGCAGGGTAATAGGCGCATGGATCGTGAGCTGGACCGATCGTCCGAGATTCAACCCCAGGCTGCCGCCGGGATTGATGGCAAAGCTGCCCACGATACTGACCGGCACCACCGGCACGCCTGCTTTCACAGCCAGCAGGAAACCACCCCGTTTGAACGGCAGCAGCTGACCATCTCTGGTGCGGGTTCCTTCGGGGAAGATGATCACGCTGGTGCCGCCTTTAATCTGGGCGGCAGCTTCGTCCATGCTTTTCAGGGCCTTGCGGCCATCACCGCGATCCAGGGCGATATAGCCGCCCCGTCGCATGGACCAGCCAAAGACCGGAATTGAAAACAGTTCTTTTTTGGCGATCCAGGAAAGCGGGCGGGGGAAATAGCCTTGCATGGCCAGGATATCAAAGTTGCTGGCATGGTTGCTCATCACGATGATCGGGCCGTCAGGGAGCAGTTCCTCGCCACTGACCGTTACGCTGATGCCGGCCATGGTGATCCCCAGGCGTCCCCAGAAACGGGCAAACCATGCGTAATAGCGACGATCAATAAGCGTCGACAGGATTGCAACAGCGGCAATCAGGAAGGTCAGGGGGAAAAAGACAGACATATAAAGCAAGCCACGGATCAGCGCCACAGTACCACCCCTTGAAAAATCTGCGTGAGTTTAGCTATTTTAATGCATCAGGTCAAGCAGCGCCCTCTTTACCTTGCACCCCTCTCATGGCGATGCTATAACGTCCTTCCACACAGACCAAGAATTCAGGAGGAATCCTATGGCCAGTCTTAATAAGGTAATGCTGATCGGAAATCTGGGGAAAGACCCGGAGGTGCGCTACACCACTTCGGGCCAGGCGGTGGCAAGTTTTAACCTGGCCACCAGTGAGAAGTTCAAGAACAAGAGCGGTGACTGGGAAGAGCGGACTGAATGGCACCGGGTGACGCTATGGGGTAAACTGGCCGAAATTGCTGGTGAATATTTGGCCAAGGGCAAGACCGTCTATATCGAGGGACGCTTGCAGACCCGCAAGTGGACTGACCGTGACGGCAATGATAAATATACCACCGAGATTGTTGGTGACCGGATGCAGATGCTGAGCGGCAAGGGTGATGGCGGTGGTGGTGGCGGCGCCCGCCGTCCGGCAGCCGGCGGTGTGGCCGATACCACGGTCAGCTACGATGAGCCTCCCTTCCAGGACGACGACATCCCGTTCTGATCCGCTGATTGAGATGGGTTACTCTTCTTCATTGCAGCACCTGAAAACCCTTGTACCATTTCTTGACGGGCTCCGCTGGCGTTATGCCGTCGGAGCCTTTCTGCTGGTGCTTACCAACGCCTGTGCCCTGCTGATCCCCTGGCTGCTGAAACTGGTGATTGACGGATTGCAGCATCCTGAGCACGCGCTTTTGTCATCCGGCAAGGCTGCGCTGCTGATCGGATTGATTGCGGTTGGGTACGCCCTGGTCCGAATCTTTTCTCGCACGGTTATACTCAATGCGGCCCGTCTGCTTGAATTTCAGATCCGTGAAGCACTATTTGCCCGTCTGATGACCCTTGATCTGGTCTTTTTCTCCCGCGAACGCTCGGGGGATATCCTTTCCCGTTTTGCCAATGACCTGACCAATCTGCGGATGTTGACCGGATTCGGCGTGATGAGCCTCCTGAATACGGTTGTGCTGTATCTGGCAGGACTCTGGCTGATGCTTCAGATCAATCTCTGGCTGACCGTGGCGGCGGTGGCACCACTGCCTTTAATGGTACTTGCGGTCAGGGCAATGAGCAGCAGGATTTTTTCGGTTTCCCGGCAGGCTCAGGACGAACTTGCCCGGCTTTCCAGTCTGACCGAGGAGTCTGTCGGCGCTATCCGGCTGATCAAAAGCTATTGCCGGGAGGCGTATGTTGCCGGGCAGTTTGACCGCATCTCGGACCACTGTCTTGCAAAGAACCTCGAGCTTGCCCGGCTGCGTGGGCTGGTGATGCCGGTCATGGCCCTGGCAACCGGGGCAGGAACCCTGGCGGTCCTCTATCTTGGCGGCCGCCTGGTGATTACCAATCAGATCAGCCTGGGGCAGTTTGTGGCCTTTTCCGGTTATCTGGCGCTGTTGGCCTGGCCGACAGCGGTGCTGGGCTGGATCCTGACCCTGGTGCAGCGGGGTGCGGCCTCCATGGCCCGCCTGAATGAGCTGCTGCAGAGCATTCCCGCGGTTGTGGAAGACCCGGAAGCCCGCCCGCTTGGCGGTATCGGCAAGGGGCTGGAACTGCGTGAGCTTCGCTTCAGTTATGGCGAACGTCGGATACTGGACGGTATCTCATTTTCAATTGCTCCCGGCGAACGGGTCGGGATCACGGGGCCGGTGGGATGTGGCAAATCAACCCTGCTGCGTCTGATACCACGTCTGTTGCCACTGCCTGACGGCATGCTGTTTCTGGACGGCCAGGATGTCAATTCGCTGGAACTTGCCTCTCTGCGCCGCTTGATGGGGTATGTGCCTCAGGAAACGACTCTTTTCTCACGCAGCATTGCGGACAATGTTGCCTACGGCGGCAATGGTGACGTTGCAACAGCGGTACAGCGGGCCGGTCTTGCAGCGGATCTGCAAAGTTTCAGCGCCGGTCTGGCAACCGTGGTGGGAGAACGGGGGGTAACCCTCTCCGGCGGACAGCGTCAGCGGGTTGCCCTGGCCCGGTCTCTGGTGCGGGAGCCTGAGCTGCTGCTGCTGGATGATCCATTGGCCTCGGTGGATGCCGGCCGGGAGGATGAGATTCTGGGGGCATTGGCTGAAAGCTGGCAGGGCAAGACGGTGTTGATGGTTTCGCAGCGTTTATCGGCCTTTCGGGATTGCCAGCGGGTGCTGGTGCTTGATGAGGGCAGGATTGTGGAACAGGGGACGCCTGATGAACTGCTGCAGCTGGGAGGCCGTTATGCCGAGCTGGCAAGGATGCAGGGAATGCTGAAGAGTGAAGTTGGAAGAGTGAAGTTAGAAGGGGTATCCTAAACCCACATACACTGCCGGTCCATCCTTGCCGACGCCGATATCGACGCGGCCGACGATATTAGGACGTACCGTGGCCCTGAAACCGACGCCGGGGTTAAACTCGAAATTGCGGGAGCTGGCCTTGTCAAAACTTTCCATCACCGCCCCCAGATCAATGAAGGGGGCCACTTCCCAATCCGCTGTGACGTTGAAAATCTCCCAGCGAAACAAACGGATCCGTTCTTCCAGGTTCAAGAGCAGGAAACTGTTGTCAATGAAACGGTTTTTACCGTAACCCCGCAGCGTGTTTTCCCCCCCCAGGATACTTTGCTCAAGAAACGGTACCTTGCTGTTGTCGGTGTCACCCAGGGTCTGGTTGTACATCAGCCGGAAGACCGAGATAAATCGCTTTTCCTGGTCATGGGGCAGGTAGCCCTTTACTTCCACCTCATAGTGACGGTAGTCCTCAGCCCCTCCCAGCAGCTTGATGGTGGGCTCAAAGGTAATCCGGGCATAGCCGCCATAGGTGGGCAGGGTCTTGCTGTCATAGGTGCTGTAGATCAGTGAGATGCGGGGGGCATGGGTGGTAAAGCCTTCCACCCCCGGGACGTCCTGCTTGGCAAACTTCTCTGTAATAAAGGGTACTGAGGTGATCGCACCCTGGCCAATGGAGACAGAGCGGAAACGGTGCCCCAGCTCCAGATAGTAGTGCCGTCCCAGAAACCAGGTGGCCGACAGGTTGTACGTAATCTCGCGGTTGGTGTAGTTGGTTTCCTGCTCACCCGGTGTGCGGGCATGAAAACCAAAAAAGCGGGATGAGCCGTCGGCAAACCAGCCCAGAAAACCTTTCAGTTCAAGATTGCCGTTCATCAGGCTGATATCCCTGATTCGGGCTTCATAGTCGAAGTTTTTTTTCTGGGACTGGGAGAGGTTGAATTCAATGTTCTGCTCAGGTGACGGGTTGACAGAACCGTAGAGTGTGCCGGTAAACCCGAAATTCTGGTTGTAGTTGAGCTGAGGTGCCAGCAGGGAATAGATCTCATCCCGCGTGTCATGGATCAGGAAGGCTGACAGGGCACCGGCCGTAATCCCCTCGTTTGGAGAGGATGCGATCACCGGTAGCGGTACCGTGACCACCTTAACCTGATCGCCGCAGGATTCATTGGTGATCAGCGGCAGGTCTGTGCGGGGAATGGTGGTGGTACAACCGCTTGCCAGAATGAGTAAGGCGAGTATGAATGCCCTGCCGGGAAAGCGGTGCCAAGGGCTTTGGCTATCGGAGCGTAACGTTTTCATCGAGGAGGTTCTACACCGCCTGCGGAAGGGTGTCAATAATTTCGCTCGTCAGAGCGTTCCCTTGCAAGAGCAGGGCTTTACTGCTACTCTGACAACACTTTTTCCGGCTGGAGTCGTTTGATGAACCTGAATACCCGTCTGGTATTGATCATGATCTCGCTGCTGGTCCTGGCGGTGATGACGCTTTTCTCGCTGAACCAGTTTTCGCAGAACACGCTGGTCCGGGAGATTCAGGATAGTTCGCAGGAAATTTCGAAGGCGGTACAGCTGAGTATTGCAGACCTTACCTCAGAGGCAGAAACATCAAGATTGACGGAATATTTTGAAGGTGCCCGCCAAAAAGGGATTAATGAAATCAACATCATTAATAGCGAAGGCGAGATCATTGATTCCACCAATCCGGAGAAAATCGGTAAGATCAAGGATCTGAAAAAGCTGGAAAAAGGGGTCAGGTCTGCGCCGCGAAAATCCGAGGGCGGTACAATCCTGTCGCAGAAGCCGTATGATGTCGTGGTACCGGTTATTGTCGGAGACGAGCACCTGGGCTATGTCCAGGTCAACATGCTGCTGGACAATATCCAGAATATCCAGCATTCCAATTTTATCAAACGTCTGGCCGCAACGGCCATGGTCTTTACCGTTGGCATCGCCTTTTCAATCTACCTCTCCCGACGCTATACCGATCCGATTCACCGCCTGGTGCAGGATTTCAAGAAGGTCTCCAGCGGAGATCTGTCGGTCACCATTCCGGTTGAAAGCACTGACGAAGTTGGCGAGCTTGCCAAGGGCTTTAACGAAATGGTGGAGAAACTGCGGGAGCGGGAAACCCTGGAAAAGCGTCTGTACGAGGCTGAACATCTCTCGAGGGTCGGGCAGCTGGCCTCCGGTATTGCCCATGAGATCCGCAATCCGCTTAACTACATCAGTCTGGCCATCGATCACCTGCGCAGCGAAGTGGTGGAGCAGTGTCCTGAACGGGCCGGTGAGGTGACGGCGCTGGCTGATAAGATCCGGGAAGAGGTCCGGCGTGCCAACTACATGGTGATCAACTTCATGAACTATGGCCGCCCGCTGAAGTTGCGCAAGAGCGAGATCACCTATTCAGAACTGCTGGAGCGTACGCTTTCGGTGCTGTATGAGCGTCTGGCTGCACAGCAGGTGACGATTGAACAGAGGATTTCACCTGATTTGCCCGTGTTGCTGCTTGATCCTGAGTTGATGCGTAACTGTATTACCAACTTTATTACCAACGCGGCCCAGGCCATGCCCAATGGCGGCACGATTGTGCTGGAGGGGGAACTCGATGATGAGCCCGGCTGGGTGCGGCTCGGCTTCAAGGATCAGGGTTGCGGCATTGCTGTTGAAGATCAGGAAAAGGTCTTCCAACCCTACTTTACCACCAAGGACGTGGGGATCGGCCTGGGGCTTGCCATTACCGAACGGATTGTCAAGGCCCACGGTGGTGAAATACTGGTGGCCAGCAGTCCCGGTGAAGGGACAACATTTTCGGTACGGTTGCCGATGGAGGAGCTGAAGGGATGAGCGGAAGTATTCTGATCGTTGATGATGAAAAAAGCCAACGTGAGATCCTGACCATGATCCTGCAGGGGGTCGGTTATGATACCGCTGAGGCCTCCGGCGTGCAGGAAGCTCTTGCCATGCTGGGAAAACGTGAATTTGATCTGATCCTGACCGACCTGAAGATGCAGGGCCAGTCCGGTCTTGATCTGCTGGAACAGGTCATGGCCGATGATCCGCAGCAGTGTGTGATCATGATGACCGCCCATGGTACCGTTGATACGGCGGTTGGGGCCATGAAGCGCGGTGCCTTTGATTATCTTGAAAAGCCGCTTGAACGGGAAAATCTGCTCCTGACCCTGAAACGGGCCTTCGAGCGGATCACCCTGGTGCGGGAGAACCGGGTGTTGCAAAAACGGGTGGCTGAGATCGAACGGATCTCCTCAATCATTGGAGAACATCCCAAAATGAAGGAGGTCTACCGGGTTGTCACCAAGATTGCCGCCACCTCATCCACCGTACTGGTCTATGGTGAGTCGGGCACCGGCAAGGAGTTGGTTGCACGGGCGGTGCATGACCGTTCGCCCCGCAAGGATTGCCCCTTTATGGCAATCAACTGTGCGGCCATACCTGAAACCCTGATTGAAAGTGAACTGTTTGGTCATGAAAAAGGCAGTTTTACCGGAGCCAATGCCCGAGAGATCGGTATCCTTGAGGCTGCCAACGGCGGGACGGTTTTTCTGGATGAAATCGGCGAGATGAACGTCTCCATGCAGGCCAAACTGTTGCGGGCCATCCAGGAAAAGGAGATTCGCCGGGTGGGAGGCAAGGTCAACCTGCCGCTGGATGTGCGGATTATATCAGCTACCAACCGGGATCTGGAACAGGAGATCAAGCGTGGCACCTTCCGTGAGGATCTCTACTACCGGCTGAACGTGATCCGGATCAATCTACCGCCGTTGCGGGAGCGAGGCAGCGATATCGCCACCCTGGCAAACTTCTTTGTCGCAAAATACCGGGAGGCATCCGGCATTGCCGTGGAAGGGATCTCCAAGGCGGCACTCAAACAGCTGATGAACTACACCTGGCCTGGCAATGTGCGCCAGCTGGAGTCGGTCATTGAGCGGGCTGTCCTGATGGCAGAAGGCAGTATCATCCAGCCGGAGGACCTGCCAAGTGAAATCAGCAGTCTGAGCGAGGGGGTTATGGTTCCCTTTGAACTGCCGCCGGAGGGGATTAATTTTGAGGAGATGGAAAAGGCGCTGATCCTGAAGGCAATGGAACGGGCCGACTGGGTGATCGGCAAGGCCGCGCCGATCCTGGGGCTTTCCTATAAAACGTTGCAGTACCGTCTGGATAAGCACGGGATCGAGAAGCCGGAGAAGCGAGGACGGTAACAGTCTGGAACCGGTATTAACTGGTGATGAAACGCACGTTGTGAGGACGGTATGGCACACCCGATACGCCCGGATGAATTTGATCCGGAATACTATCGATCAACAAATCCAGATCTTGGCCTGCTGGGTGATGATGAGCTCTATCATCATTATGAGAGTATCGGCAGGGCAGAAGGGCGGCCTGCTGCTGCTGCCGCCTTCAGGGAGGTCCTGGTCCAGATTGCCGGCCAACTGGAGAGCATTTTAGAAATCGGTCCCTTTTACCGGCCATCACTTGCCGGACCGAATGTGCGCTACTTTGATGTGTTGGGTTATGATGGACTCTGTAAACGCGCCCGTGAACATAACCTTCCTGTAACAGAAATCCCGCATATTCACTATGTGTCTCCTGACGGAGATCTTTCAACGATTCCCAATACCTTTGAGGCGGTATTCAGCGCACATGTCATTGAGCACCAGCCGTGCCTTCTGTCGCATCTCAGACAGGTTTCACGGCTTCTCCCGCCCGGTGGCTTTTACTTCCTGGCCATTCCGGATAAACGGTACTGCTTTGATCATTTCCATGAAGCATCGTCAATTGCGGATATATTGTCCGCATTCGAGGAACGGAGAACCGTACACACGCTGGGCAGCGTCATCAAACATGATGCTCTGACCACACATAACGATATGAAGCGGCACTGGCAAGGCGATCATGAAGATGCCGGTTTTAAGGAGGGCACGCTTGCGCGGATACAGGGAGCACTTGAAAGATTCAGACATGCGCAGGGTGCGTACATTGACGTGCATGCCTGGCAATTTGTGCCTGACAGTTTCAGGGCCATTGTCACGATGCTTCAAGCGCTTGGCCTTTTGGATTTACACCCAGTGATGGTTTATGATACGCCCTATGGGCGACAGGAATTTTGCGCGGTGCTCGCTAAGATCTCATCGTAGAATCTTATTATCGAGAATAAGCCGTTGATTGATGTCCAGTGGTGACTGTGTCTGGCAGGGGGTATGGTACGCTAGTATATTTACAGAAAGTTTTTAGTGGTGGTGTTTGGAGGGTAGTATGGCTGTAGCCGATCTGCATGGCTTGTCACCTGATGCGTGGAGTGAACTTTCTGGCAAGAGCTTTGTAGTAACCGGGGCCGGCTCCGGTTTTGGTCAATGCATCGCCTGTGTGTTGGCTCAGGCAGGTTGCGTTGTGTATCTTGTCGGGCGGAGAAGGAGCAAGCTTGAAGAGACGGCACAGATGGCAGTGCAGAGGGGAGCAAACGCAACGTCGCTGTATATTGTTGAAGCTGATTTGACAGATGTAACCCAGCTCCGCCAAGTAGTGCAGCAGATTGTTGATAGTAGTCTGGAATTGCACGGTCTCATTAACAATGCAGCTGTTATCGGATCTCCCATTGTAAGCCCACTGCTACATGCCAGTCAGTCCGACTGGGATATGGTGATGGACACCAACCTGCAGGCGCCATGGATGCTTTCAAAAGAGCTCATCCCGAAAATGGTTGCAACCGGTTTTGTCAGGATACTGAATATCATTTCCGGTGCGGCTTGGGGCGGGACGCCTGGGCTTGGACTGTATAACGTCAGCAAGGCAGCCTTAAGCAGCTTGACCTATTCAATGGCAATGGAGCTAGCAGAAATTTACCCGGCCGTTGAGGTTCAGGTCAACGCACTTGATCCTGGCGAAGCCCGTACTGAAATGAATCAAGGTTCAGAAAAAACTCCGTTTACGGTAGTACCGATGACACTTAAGTTGTTATCGGCAGCCCCAGCCGGGCCAAACGGTAAGTTCTTTCACGCAGATGGCCGTCATTTAGCCTGGGGAGAGTCCACTGCATATCAGGGGTCATTATCGCGTAAACCATCACAGGCAGCCACAGTAATGCAGCGGTTTGAAGAGTTATACAAAAATAAAGTGAGCGCCTTACAGAGGCTTTGCCCGCAAAATAACAAACCGCCTTACCCGTTTTCAGTGCAGCCGCCAAATTTTTCCGATGGTTTGGATATGATACTCCTGGAACTGCCGGCTCGTTATGCGCCAATGATGCCGAATGGTCTGGGGTATGTGCACAATATATTGAAAACTACCGGCATCAAGTTTCAAACCTATGATTTTAATATCTATTTGTTTCATAAGTTTCATCGGGAGCGCTATGAAAATGGGTGCCCTGGGGTGTTAGCATCTGGTCAGGCCTTGCCGGACGATCCTTGGGAGAATACTCATACGGAACTTTGGGAGCAGGATAGTTTTCTTGACTATTTTAAGAGTGATTTTCAGGCACTTGCATTAAAGCTTATTCAGGCTAGGCCAGCTATTATTGGCTTTTCATTGAATGCCTTGAATCTTGAGGTTGTTAAGGTAATCGCCACGCTAGTCCGCGAGGCACTGCCAAAAACCCAAATAGTAGTTGGCGGTTATAGTTGTGTATATCCAAAGGTCGGTCCGACTCTCTTTTTAAATTATGATTATATGGTTATCGGAGAGGCTGAATGTGTTTTGCCTGATTTGATAACGGCACTGCTTAAGGGAGAAAGACCCAAAGATCTGCCGGGTGTTATCTCTTGCTATGATTCACCTGATCGCGAATGGATTCCTGCTACCCTTCCTACAGACCTTGATAGCAACGGTTTCCCTACCTACGAGTGGGCCGATATAAATCTTTATCGCAGGTACGATGGCAGCATATTGGTGCCGCTTTCAGCCAGTAGAGGGTGCTGTTGGTCGCGGTGTAATTTCTGCTGTGAATGTTTTCAGTACAGGCACCGTGATTACAAAGCTGTTATTGATGAAATAGAGTGGTTTGTCGCGCGGGGGATTAATAGCTTTTATTTTAATGAAAGCGATGTGAACGGTAATTTTACCACCATTTGTGCAATATGCACCGAGATAATCAGGCGTAATCTGAAGGTGTTTTTGGGTGGGCAATTACGAATAGACAAAAGAAGTGATATTCATTTTTTCCGGCTTCTCAGATATGCTGGATTCGGTTCTCTCCGATTCGGTGTTGACGGCTGGTCCGATCATACCCTAAGGCTGCAGAAAAAAGGCTATACTATGGATATTGTTAATCAAAATTTGATAGATTGTTCTTTGGCCGGCATACATGTGTCGGTAAATATTGTGATTGGAGTTCCAGGGGAGACCGAGCAGGATATTGATGAGTCAATTCAAAACATGCTTCACAATAAAGATAGAATAAATATAGTTGAAAATATACATACATTAATATTGGGACATGGTAGTGATTATTATAATAACCCAGACAAGCATAAAATAAAATTTATTGGAAATAAAGATGAATTGTATGATAAATATATAAATTTTATACCTTGTGAATATTGGTATAGCGATGACCCATATATAGATCAATCTGTGAGAGTAAGTAGGATGACTCGTTTATATAATGCAATAGTCAAAGCTGGAATAGATGTTGGTGGATATGCAAATAGAGTTGTTGAAAGAACTAAAAATGATTTGCACGTATGAATTGATATTTATATTATGGGATAAATATTTATGAGTTTAAGGCCACTATTGTCTATAGCAATACCTACCTATAATCGTGCGAATTATTTGCGGGAAACAATTGAGGCTTTGTCTCAACAGGTGTCTGTTGCGGCAAAAAATATTGAGATCATTGTTTTGGATAATTGTTCTAGTGACGATACGATTCAGGTTTGTGAAAATGCTTTGAGAAAATGGCAGTTTGTAAAGGTTTTGAGAAATCCTGAGAACATTGGAGCGGAGTCGAATGTAGTTCAGGCAATGCGTCGGGCGGCTGGAGAGTGGATATGGTTGTTTGGCGACGACGATATTGTGCTTTCAGGTGCAGTTGATACGCTTTTTAACTACCTTAAATCTGTTTCTGAGGACACGTCATTATTGTTGTTTAACTATGGGCAGGTTGATAAGGACGGCGCCACGGTTTTAAGCTCAGGAGTGTGTAATGCTCCGCATGATTGGCAGGGACATCTTGCTGATTTTTTCGATTATAAAGGATCATTTGACATATTAGGTTTTATCAGTGCGCTTGTGATGAAAAACGATGTGGTTAATTACGCTAATAATTATGAAATATTTGGTTCGTATTATGCCCATGTAGGTTATTTAATACAGTCGTTTTATTTTAAAAATGCAGTTTTTTGCGCTACCCCCATCATAAACCAACGACAAAATAATCAGAGGATTTCTGAAGAATTTGGTGTTCTTGAGAGATCATATTCTCATGCGATTGAGACTTTTGCCGGTATAGTTGTGGTACTGAGAACTGCCGCAAAACAGCTTGATATATCTATGGAGCAGTTGGAGCGATTGCAGTCGAAGCTTGAGCTTGTGGATCTTTCAAAAACTACAAGTGTTCCAATGCTGGAATGGGCATTTGTCAGCTTTGTTCGTAACGATCTTCTCCAGATGCTTCGTAACAAGGGTTTGGATGCTGAAAAAATCAGTTTATTGCAAAAAACGGCTGTTTTAATTGCTTCACCTGGGTTGCGTAAGCGTATCGATAAGGCGGTGTCAGCAGCTGTGGAGGTAGCATTGGCCTATGTGGCTCTTGAACAGGCGTAATGCTTCACTGATATAATGCTGCTTGCAGATGGGAGGTAATGCGTATGAAGGCTGTTATTTTGGCAGGAGGGTTGGGTACTCGCATTGCTGAGGAGACGAGTTCTAAGCCTAAGCCGATGGTAGAGGTAGGTGGGAAACCAGTATTATGGCATATCATGAAAGTATATTCTACACATGGGGTAAACGAATTTATCATCTGCTGCGGGTATAAAGGCTATGTGATCAAAGAGTATTTTGCTAATTATTTTCTCCATATGTCGGATGTCACCTTTGATATGCAGCAGAATTCGATACATGTGCATCATCAGCATGCAGAGCCTTGGAAAGTCACGTTGGTAGATACCGGAGAAAAAACAATGACTGGCGGGCGCTTGAAACGTGTGGCCGAGTATCTGCGAGGTGAGCCGCAATTCTGTTTCACCTATGGTGATAGTATAGGCGATATAAATATTTCACAGCTTATTGATTTCCATCGTGACAGCAATACGTTGGCCACCATCACGGTAACGCTTCCGCCAGGACGATTTGGTGCGGTAACACTTGAGGGTAAGCACGTGGTTTCTTTTGCAGAAAAACCGCAAGGTAGCGATGGCTTCATTAATGGCGGTTTTTTTGTACTATCTCCTGCTGTTATCGATTTGATAGCATCTGACGAAACAGCATGGGAGCATGCTCCACTTGAGACGTTAGCACGTATGGGGCAACTTTCAGCATATCGTCATCAGGGGTTCTGGCATCCAATGGATACCTTGCGTGATAAATTGTTATTGGAGGAACTTTGGCAATCAGGCCGTGCCCCTTGGAAGATCTGGCCGTGAGATGCCTATCGGCATCGCATTTGTCAGTGCTTATTGAGGATTAATCATGCCATAGGCTATAGCACGCTGTAATTAGTGTCCCACGGGAGGTCAACCTTATGAACACTCGCTTCTGGCATGGACGTCATGTGTTCATAACAGGGCATACAGGATTCAAAGGGAGCTGGTTGTCCCTTTGGCTGCATGCAATGGGTGCGCGCTTATCAGGATACGCATTGCAACCACCAACGCTCCCCAGCCTCTATGAGACGGCGAAGGTCGGAGCCTGTGTGAATTCAATAACTGCCGACATCCGCGATTTAAGAAGTCTCACGAGAGCCATGCAAGGCGCAAGCCCTGAGGTGGTCATTCATATGGCGGCTCAGCCTCTTGTCAGGTACGCATATATAAATCCAGTAGAAACCTATGCCACGAATGTTATGGGAACCGTGAATCTCTTCGAGGCGGTGAGAGCTACGCCATCAGTTCGGGCGGTGATAAATGTAACGAGTGATAAGTGTTACGAAAATTTTGGGTGGACGCGAGGATATCGTGAAGACGATCCAATGGGCGGTTATGATCCATACAGCAGCAGTAAGGGGTGTGCTGAACTTGTGAGTGCTGCCTACCGCTCTTCCTACTTCAATGGAAAAGATATCGAAAATCAAGATGTTGCAGTTGCCACTGTTCGGGCTGGAAATGTTGTTGGTGGTGGTGATTGGGGCTCTGAACGGTTGGTCCCCAGTGTCATACAGGCCTTTGAACGTGATGAACCAGTAGCGATTCGTTACCCTAATGCTGTTAGACCTTGGCAACATGTCTTGGAACCCTTGCGGGGCTACTTGCTTCTTGCCGAGCGACTCGTGGAGGATGGTCCAGCATTTGAAGGTGGATGGAATTTTGGCCCCCATGAAGAGGACGCAAAATCTGTGGAGTGGGTTGTCGAAAATTTGGCGACGCGTTGGGGGGGGAGCGCCCAGTGGCGACGGGACCAAAAATCTCAGCCACATGAGGCTGAACGGCTTATGCTCGATATATCCAAAGCACGTTGTCGTTTAAACTGGTTTCCTGTTTTGCGGTTGACTGATGCGTTGGATATGGTTGTCGGATGGTATCGTGCTCGACAAGCAGGAATGGATATTTGTTCGTATACCTTGACACAAATTGAAACATATCAAAATAGGGTGAGGTCTGTGAGTTTGCCCAATAATCAGCTTGGAGAGGCGCCGACATAATGACTGATTTTAAATTCGTAATGTTTTCAGCAGGTTTTGAACACGGCGGTAATATGATCCACCGTCATCTTGACGGACACTCCAGATTATTAGTGTATCCATTCGAATCGCAATTGGGCAACCAGAATTTTAGTGATTTTCTGACTTCAGTGGAGCGGGTACAGTACCGTTACCCAGAGTTTCCAGAAGGGCTTACGGCTAGAGAGGCATATGAGCAAATCATAGATGAAGAGATGAAAACATTTCTTCGTAAGCGCAATGGTTCAAAGTTTAGGGACGTAGATCTTAGACTTGATGAATCAGTTAGAATCGCTGAATTTGAAAAGGCTTTAGGCGCTGGCCCCTATCTTCGTAGGAACGTTGTCGAGGCTTTTTTTCGTGCAACATTTGCCGCATGGGAAAATTACCATGTGTCTGTTGCCACGGACAAAATATATGTCGGCTATTCTCCGGTAATCGGTATCGATGCCGTACGTATAGTGCGTGATTTCCCCTTTGCAAAAATAGTTCACATCATTCGAAATCCATTTTCTGCGTACCGGGATACCAAACGGCGTCCTTTTCCACAGTCGCTATCAAGATACGTTATTTCATGGAATATCTATCATTCAACAGTTGAGATGTACGCCGGAATGTTTCCCGGCAATGTCCGAATTTTCAGGTATGAGGACTTTGTAGAGAATAAACTTGATTTTATGCATGATGTCTCAAAATTTATTGGTGTCGGCTTCGAAGACAGCATGCTCTATCCGAGCTGGAACGGCGTAGAAATTAAAAAGGACGTTGCACCATGGGGAACGGTATTACAAAGTTCGGCGACATATAACCGTGAACTGATTGATGAGCTTACAGATGACGAAAAGTTGCAAATTGCCGGCGCTACCACGGCGCTGGCACGTCATTTTAATTATCATCAGGTCGATTATTTGAAGAAATATTATAGTGTTGAGTAAACTCCGTCATTTTTTGAATACACGACAGATGCCCAATGCCTCTCGACGAGAAAAAATAGATGTGTCCTCGGCACTCGTTATAGCTGGCATGTCGGGAGGAACAATAAGCCGTCTTGATGCGGGCACATTAAGTGCCTCTTTTGTTGCTGAAAAATCAGGAAGACGGAAATTTTTTAAGACATGCATGGACTCAGGTGGAAACAATGCATTGTTTAAAGAGTTTGCCCTGCTGGCAGCCATCTATCCGAAAGAATTGTCTCCAGAATGTATCGAAATAGGCCGAGGTGCCGATAAGCGCATCTGGCTTGTCATGGATGTACTTGACAGCCCACAAGTGGAGCAGACCCCTGAGGATCTGGCTTGCTTTACGCAAGAGCTCCGTTGCCGATTACGCTGCTTTAAAAATCGTTTGTTGATTCCACAAGAAGATTCAATTTTTACACTGCTGTCTCTAGCTTGGGAAGCTCTAGCCGATTTGTCGTCTCATGGTCTGCTAGTGGAGGAGATACAAAGCTCTGTCAGGTACCATTTGGGGCGAATTGAGACTCAAATTTGCGCTTACGCACCCTGCATTTGTCATGGTGATCTTGGTCCCCAAAATCTTGTGTCTGACGGTAGGCACGTGTTAGCCATTGATTGGGAAGATTCCTTCTGGGGAGTTGAAGGTTACGACTATCTATATTGGCTGACATTTTTTAAAAATCGCAAATACTATTCGCCCGCAATTTGGGAGAAAACTCCTCTTGGTAAACAGTTAGAACTGTCGGTTTTGGTAATGATATTGCTGCTGAAATCTGAGCTGGCGTTTTGTAATGGACAGTATCGGTGTCATACACTTGATTTCAATCAGCGTATCAATGAGATGTTGCTGTTACAATGAAGTTGGGAATATACGCCTATGCGGTTGCCACCAGCGACATATAAGTTTCCATGTAAATCTGACCTTGATTATGTTTTCAATGCCGTGGGAACGGCTTGGGTGCAACTGAAGAATCAAGCAATATTTATTACCGGTGGCACGGGGATTATTGGTAAATGGTTAATTGTTACGCTTTTGCATGCTGACCGGATATTGGGGCTTGGTGTCGAAATCACCATACTTTCTCGCAATCCCATGGCATTCTGTTTGGAGTGGCCTGAACTCGCAGCTGATGCCCGCATAAACTGGATTACAGGAGATGTGAAAAACTTCGAACTAAAACGATATGTTAGCTTTTCTTATGTAATTCATGCGGCAACAGACGTTGTTCGTGCGAACGTTGCTGAAGAACTATTGGAAAGCTGCATTATCGGTACAAGCAGAGTAATTAAGTTTTCACGTCTTTGCGGCGCATCACGTTTTTTATTGTTGAGCTCTGGCGCGGTCTACGGGAAGACACCTCCAGAGCTTGGGGCGATTCCTGAAACATTCGTGGGGGAATTGAATTGGTTTTCGCCCGATTCTGCTTATGCCGAAGGCAAACGGGTTTCTGAACTTCTATGCGTCGCTGAAAATGCTAAGGGAGAAATGACCATTCCTATCGCACGTTGCTTTGCAATGACAGGGCCTTATTTGCCGTTAAACAAACATTTTGCAATCGGTAATTTCATAGACGCACTAATCAACAAGAAGCCGCTCATAATCAAGGGTGACGGCACACCTGTGCGCAGCTACCTATATATGGCTGATGTTGCTATTCGGTTGTGGATGCTGTTGTTTGGCGGGAGTGGAGGCGTAGCGTACAACATTGGCAGTGATCAGCCGATATCAATCGAAGGATTGGCGCGGCTTATTGTTCGGAAGTTTGATGGGAGTCTGCCAATCCAGATTGAAAATAGGCCGACACCTGGTGCCCATGCCCATGCATATTATCCTGATACAAGTCGTCTGCGGAATGAGTTTGGAATCGGCAGTGGCATAGACATCGAAGAAGCACTTGAAAAAACGATTGTTTGGCATATGTTGCAACAACGTCGGTCTGTTTGAATATGAAGGGGCTGCCGGATGACAAGACTTAATCGTATTGACTTTGGTACAACCGAAATGTTGGCACGTACTATCAGAATGGAGTGCCTGAAAATGGTTCATCGAGCGAGCGCCTCCCATATCGGCAGTGCGCTGTCGATGAGTGATATTGCGGCAGTACTGTTTGGGAACATTATGAAATTTGACGCTAAGAGGGTCAAATGGGAGGGCAGGGACAGGTTCATACTTAGTAAAGGTCATGCCTGCGCAGCAGTCTACGCAGTATTAGCGGCGCTTGGCTTTTTTGAATATAGCGAGCTGGACGCTTTCGGTGCAGACCATTCTGCCTTTATGACCCATATTAGCCACAAAGTTCCGGGTGTTGAGTTTTCGACCGGCTCCTTGGGTCATGGATTGCCTTTTGGTGTTGGAAAGGCATTGGCAGCAAAAAAACAGGGCAATACCTGGAAAACGTTTGTATTACTGGGGGATGGAGAGCTTGACGAAGGCAGTAACTGGGAAGCTGCTATGTTTGCCAGCCATCACCGACTTGACAACCTTATTGCAATTATTGATTACAATAAACTACAGAGTCTCGATACCGTCGCTCATACATTAGCGTTAGAGCCTTTATCCAGTAAATTTGAAGCATTTGGCTGGTCCGTCAAGGAACTTAATGGGCACGACCACCGAATTTTGGCAGAAGCATTATTCGAACTTCCCTGGGAAAATGGCAAGCCTTCCGTGTTAATTGCCCACACAACCAAGGGGAAGGGGGTCAGCTTCATGGAGAATTCTGTGGCCTGGCACTACCGTTCGCCGACAAAAGAGCAATTGGAAGCAGCGTTCCTGGAGCTTGGGTAGACATGCGTAATGCTTTTATTGATGAATTGACGGCTTTGGCTAAAGTCCATCCACATATTGCTCTCGTGGTAGGCGACTTAGGTTATTCTGTTGTTGAGCCATTTGCGGACCTATTTCCTGACAGATTTATCAACGCCGGTGTTGCCGAACAAAATATGACAGGACTTGCGGCAGGAATGGCATCGGAAGGTTATCACGTATTTACCTATTCAATAGCAAATTTTCCAACCTTCCGGTGTGCTGAACAGATTCGTAATGATGTGGATTATCACCGGCTACCAGTCACCATTGTATCGGTAGGAGGGGGACTTGCTTACGGTTCTTTAGGCTATTCACATCATGCTATTCAGGATTACGCATTGATGCGAACCTTGCCAAACATGCTCATTGCCGCGCCAGGAGACCCTATGGAGGTGCGTAGCTGTTTAAGATATCTTATAGATAATCCTGGACCGGCTTATTTGCGTCTTAGTAAAGCAGGAGAACCGAATATTCATTGTGCAATGCCTGAAGTCGCTCCTGGCCGTTGGTTGAAACTGTACGAAGGCCGTGATCACGAGCAAGCGCTTGTCTGCACGGGAGCAGGAGCGCAGGTGGCAATGCGTTGGCACATGAATGTCGGAGTCGGACGACAAGAACGCTCGATCTTTAGCGTTCCGTTGTGGTCGATGAAGACTAAACGCTTACAGAGAGATTTGCTAAATAAATTTAAAAAAATTACTACGATTGAGGACCACCTTGTGGATGGCGGTTTTGGTTCCTGGATGCTTGAGGCTTCCGTACTCGCCAGTAACGGTAATGAGGCATTAGATTGCCGTATAATACCTGTCGCATTAGATGCATCAGTTTGTGACACCGTAGGATCGCATGAGCTGCTCAATACCGTTGGTGGTCTCTCGAGTGCAGCTCTTTTTATTGACTGAACAGAAGGTGATGTGTGCTGTATGAAGACGTCGCAAACAAGTGTTGCAACGGTCTGTTATGTTGATATGTTTTAAAATTACTGCAATTCGCCAATCTCTGAAACCTGTCTCCGCTGTTTTTCAGATTAATTACAAAAAAGACAAAAGCGGCTAAGTATATATAAGTTTGAATTTATAGACCTGTCGTTAATTTCACTTGGTATCCATGTTTTGTTACTGAAAACTCAGCGGGTGTTCCATGAATAACAAGATAGCTGATAGAAAACTTTCAGACAGTCACCCCTTAAATTTTCTTATTGTTGTGCCCAGATTTGTTGAGCAACTGGGGCAATATTATATTTTCCCTTTAGGGCTAGCCTATATTTCAGCTTCTCTAAAAAAACATGGCATACAAGTGGTGGCGGTCAATCTTAATCATCACTCAGGAACAGTAGCGGACATCCTTTCAGGCTATATTGTCAGGCATAGCATTGATGTGATCTGTACCGGCGGCTTATCAGTACATTATCAACAAATTAAAGACATTATTGGTGCTGCTCATGCGGAGAACGCCAATGTGATCTCCATTCTCGGTGGAGGCATTTTAAGCAGTGAGCCTGAAATGATTATGGGGGCTTTGCAAGTTACTTACGGCGTGATTGGCGAGGGAGAGGAAACTATCGTCGAACTTGCTCGGTTTTTACAATATGGTGGCGATATCCAAACGGTGCCCGGTATCATTTATCGAAACTCTTCGGAAGAGCTTGTCCGGACGAGCGAGCGGGCGCCCATAATGGATTTAGATTCACTTGTGTATCCTGATTATGAAGGGCTAGGGTTCGCAGAGTATCTAAAACATATAATCCCCAGTGATGAGCGGGAACTTGCTATTGTTGACAATCCACGGCCTATTTCTATTATTTCGAGTAGGTCATGTCCTTATAGCTGTACCTTCTGTTACCATCCGTTAGGTAAGAAATACCGCCAACGTTCTTTGGAAAACTTTTTTGCGGAATTAGACCATTGGATCAAAACCTATAATTGTAATATTGTATTTATAATGGATGAACTTTTTTCATTGAGCCAAGAACGCATTTTTGAATTTTGCTCACGCATAAAAAAATACAACGTGTACTGGATAGTTCAGCTAACGGTAAGAGGTGTTTCAAAAACAGTTCTTGATGTAATGAGAGATGCGGGCTGTTTTATAATCAGCTATGGGCTTGAGTCTGGAAGCGATGAAATATTAAAAAGTATGAAAAAGCCAATAGCAAAGTGCGATATAGAAAAGTGCATGAATATAACTTATGCCTCAAGGCTGGGAGTACAGGCTAATTTCATATTTGGAGATATACGTGAAACTTATAATACCATTGTTGACACATTAAAGCTTTGGATTAATATTCATAAAAAGCATTGTGTCTACTTAATACCAATAGAAGTTTACCCTGGGTCCGATATCTATAATAATGCTTGTGATAATAATATTATTCAAAATAAGTTGTTGTACATAGAATCTGGATGTCCATCCTTAAATTTAACTAGTATGCCTGATAATTTTTATTTGCGTTCACTGTTGCTCATTTATTTACTTAGAAAATCGTATCAGGCAATACCGGCAAAGCTTATTTCACGCGTAGCTCATGGATACCACCCCTTAAAAGGTCAACTATATTCTTCAAGTGTCATTTGCCCACATTGTTTTGGCGTTGTTTCATATCACAATATGGCTGCTTTTGATGTGTTTATGACCAGTTGCCGTTTGTGTTATCGTAGATTTGATGTTTTCTCTTCAAACGAATATGAAGGTCTATATAGAAAGATGAAGATGGCGTTTAATTTAGCTTCTGTTGAAGAACGAATCAGCGAAATCAAAGCGTTTTTGCAAGAGAGCAACTATCGTTGGCTGGTTGCCAGAGATTTAAAATTAGAAGGTTGTGATACATCTTTTATGGCCATTAAATTATTCAATATAATGTATGTCTTGCCTCAAGAGTTTTCTGCGGATGATATCAGATGGCATAGATTGCCACTCTACATGTGCCAAGGAGACAGCATTATAAAGATGCTTCATATTTAGTAGTCGATCAGGAGTAGTAGTGCCTGAGATAACGTAAAATAAATTTCGCTTTTTTAAAAAGAGTCACAGCAGTGCCTGATTTTGGTTAGAATTTAAGTCGCCAAACACAAATTCGACCGAAAAGGAGAACACTGCTGTGGACGATCATTCTACTAAAAAGGCACAAATAATCCAGCTCAATGAGAGCGCCGTACGGGACCACCTCGGGGAAATGGTCAGAAACACCGTTGAGGAGGGAATTACCTCGAATTTATCTACAAGTGCAAATGGAGAGATAATTGCTGCTCTCGCAGGGCTTAACACAATGGCTGTTTCGCTTACAGGCACAAGTGCCTTGCGCGAAGGGCATGGCAAGATAACTGGAACAGTCGCATCTGGTGCTGGAAATGGTTTTTTGGTCGCTACATGCATCATGAGAGACTCAGACCCAAGGAACAGTGCAGTCGTCTGGAACTACTCAATACCGATTAATGGCAGTAACCCTTTTTAATCATTGTCTGCCCTACTGCTGTCCCATAATTTGATGTGAAATCACTAAAGATGCAATGGATCAGTTATAAGGGGGAACGTCAGTGTCTGTCAATCTTGCTGCAGGTAATTATGTTTCTATTGCGACTACCCATAACGTTGACCGTGTTGAACATTATATTGCCTCAGGCCTCCTGGGAAAGACAACGTATGCCTTGGAAGGTCTTCAAAGATTCGAAGTAAGTCAGCTCACCTTGTTTTATTCTGGGGTTATTTGCTGGATTGCCGGTAACGATACAGAGGCAATACGTTTATTAGAACAGTGCCAGGAAAATGAACACGCCAACAACCTATTACGGCATATTACCAAGCCGAAGATAGAGGTGCTTTCACAGTTAGACCGGGGCAGTTGGTCATGTATCTTTAATGCGATCAAGCACGATCGCAAATTCAGCCTAACCAACATCGGCTTTAAAGACGGCGATTTACTGAATCATGTGTCAGCATCCATTCATGAATACTATAATCCTCAACACCCCCCTGATTTCTATATCACTAAGATGCTTGAGTGGCACCTTATCCCATCTGACATACAGGATTTACCGTGTCCCATTCTCGCCCAGTCAGCGGATTATGATATCCACATCCAGATAGTGTCTCCTTGGCTCAATGTCTTTGATGAGCTAATTATTGAGCATGAATGGGATGATGTTGCACCATTAACCCAGGCTCCGGTCGTTACGTACCCTAAGGCCTATCCTCTCCTTGCCGATGCATTGCATACACCACTGGTAAATGGGGATAGGGATATCGATATCTTTATTTCAGGCACAACGTTTCACCCCTATCATCCAGATAAAGCGTTGCTCCTCAACAGCATCCTTGAGCTTGAAGGCCTCAATACTGTATTTATCGACGGTTTTCTGGGCACAAGCGTGTATTTGCCACTCCTCTTACGTACTAAAATTTGTATCACCTATGTTCGGCGTCCCGGCATGCCTACCCGTGGTCTAGAAGCGCTTGCAATGGGGTGTGCCGTGTTGGTGCAAGAGAATAGCTCGCTTCTCATGTACCTTAAGGACAGTGAGGGAGTTTTTAGCTACAACGAAGAGAATCTAACCCAAAAGATTCACTATATTCTTGCCAACTGGGATGTTCTTAAGCCGGGAATTGACCGGGCTGCTGCTTTTGTTCGATCTGAATTTGAGACAACAAAAATGGCTTCGCAGTATTTCAGATTTTTGACATATTTGGCTGCAAAGCCGCGCCAACCCAGAAAGATGGTCTCTCGGGAGCTGTTAGTCCACAAAAGGCTTATTTTGCTAAAGGGCTGGTTGTTACAACCTGAGATTTATCGCAGTCTTGCATCAAAAGTATTGAAGGATCTTGAGCATGCTCAAACGGCTGGCATGGCGTTAGCCAGCCATTTTGTCGATGCTGCCCGTGAGATGGTGTTGGAGTATGCGTCCAGTGCCCATCCAGATTATGCTGAAGATTTTGAACGGATCTTCGGTGTGCGTGGAGTGACTGACCAGACACTGCTGGATCGGGCCCTGCAATGCTACAAGGATGGTATTAAATTGTTTCCTCGAGCGTTGATTTTACGGCTCAACTACATCCGTACAGCTTTGCTCTTTGGTGAGCAGGAAGAGATTCGCAAGGCTCTGGTCATGGGTGAGGAAACGGTTCGCCAATCACTATCAACTTGGGAGGTGGAGCCGCTGCATGATGTTTTCCCATGGGATTATTTCAGTCAACTGTTCAACTATCGTGAGTATTTTGATCAGGTCGTGGCAGGCCTACGAGGTGGCTGCCATAACTATTTAGGGCTTATTCGTCTGGCAATCGCTTCAATTCACTACCACCTGAGTTTCTATGTTGATGAAAAAGAGCATGCTGCTAAGGCGTATGAACTGGATGGGACGTTTCCATTTTACCAGCTACACTACGCACGTCTTCTGAGTAGAAGTCAGGATGAAGAAGAGCGGCGCACTGCTGCGGAGCTGTTTTGCCAGCTTGCACGTACAAGCATGCTTGCCCGGAAGGCGTGCGAGGAACTGCAAGAACTGGCTGCCGATGATTCGTATGCAGCGGGTTTATCAGCCTCGTTGCAGAAAAAACGAGCTGTGCTCGAGAAGCGGATTATTAAAGCTGAGGGTGGCAGCTTTGATTACGCCGTTGTTCCGCTAAAGGGGCTTACCGCGTCTGAACCACCGGTATGTCTATCCGGTAGTACAGCAGGAGATAGCGCATGCCCTGTCAAGCACTACGATATCCTCTTTATTTGTCTTGAGTTTTCCCGTTGGCAACAGGCCCGGTCATGGAGCTATCAGACCGGACTTGGCCTTGAGGAGGGTTTTAGTGCTAACGGCATGAGCTTTGTGACCGTCCCTGTCATACAGGACCTATCTCCGGGTGATCCGGGATCCTGGCTTAGCTATCTCGAAGAGATCTGTCGCGACAAACAGTTTGATCAGGTGTGGATCGAAGTTGTGCACAATGTCTTAGATGAGCAGACGCTTGCTTTTCTTGAAAACGTCGCCCCGATAAGAATTGCACTTATCGCGGAATCTCTCAGTTATCCGGAGGAAGTCTACAGCCACGCAGCCCATCTTCAGCAGAGGCGTGCTCTCGTTCTGCACAGACTAAAGTACATGACACACGCCCTGCTTGGTGACGAAGCTGATGCGCAATGGTTGAATGACGCAGGCGTGGTGAAGGCGCTTTGGTGGGTGCAGGGGATGCCATCATGGACACTAGATCTGCCACACGCAAAACCAACAAGCGGAAAGGCCAGTTTCAGCGGCGCGGTATATGGTGATCGTCAATATTGGCTTGAACATCCTCAGCTAAAAGATGTCGTTCGACAGGAACGCTCTCCTGAATACGAGCTTGGACTCCCTGATTTATATGATCAATTAAATCAAGAGATTATTGCCATGTTACAGGAAAAGGGCGGTTTCTCGCAGGAGCTGCTTGATAGACATTTGGATTCCTTACGGCTGATTAGAAAGTGCTGTTTTGAACTTTGGCTCAAAGGACTTACCCGTGGTACGGCAGTTGTGAATCTGCCAAGTTTTTATCAGGCCTACCCAGGAAGGATATATGAAGGTATGGCTGCCGGGCGCCCGGTTGTTTCTTGGGAAATCCCCGGCCGTCCTCGTACAAAAGCATTGTTTGAAGACGGCAAAGAGATTTTGTTGTTTCCCAACGATGCACCGCTGAAGTTGGCAGAACAGATTCGGAAGATTTCTCATGATCCCGATTTCGCAAAAAAAATTGTAGATAATGCTTTGCTTAAACTTTCCCGTTATCACACCATGGAAATGCGGGTTAGACAGATTTTGGCATGGATTGAATCCGGAGCAGAGCCCGATTATGGAGAAATGAATCGTAGCACATCAGACAGGAACGATATTGACTCCTTTTATGTTGACCTTTGGCATGATCCTTCTTGGTCTTCACCCTATCCGAACGCCGATGAAAATATGCGTTGGTATAAAATGTCAACGATTTTGGAGAAGTATTGCCAAGAACGTATTAAACATAAATTAGGGGCACCCAAGGTACTGGATGTGGGCTGCGGTCGGGGGTGGCTCTCGCGTTACTTGGCACCATACGGCGAATATCTCGGTATAGAGCCTGTAGCCGGAGCGGTGGATATTGCGCGCCAACTCTTTCCCGGAGCTGTATTTCAATGCAGTATTACGGAAGATCTGTTACCACAATACAAAAACGCCTTTCAAGTCATTGTCTCCACAGAGGTTGTTGAACATATACCGTATGACCGGCAAACGTCATTTATTGAAGATCTGTATGCCTTGCTCGCGGACGATGGTCTGTTAATTATGACGACACCACGTAAGGAAATTTATGACTACATACTTACCAGAGGGTTATGTCCCCAACCGGTAGAAGACTGGTTGAGTGAAGATGAGTTTGAATGTCTTGTTACTTCACAGGGTTTTAATGTCTATGGCATGGAGCGCGTCTATTATGATGCAGGAACCGGTGGTTTCTACCAGAACCCCCCGCAGCAGGAGATTGATGCTCATGGTTTGATTGCACTGTATCAGGTTTGGGGGCTGGTCAAGGGCAGTTATGCCTCTGCATCCACTATGTCCTTTGAAGAAAAAACGGCAGATCCAATGGTTTCGGTAATTGTGCCCACCTATAACCGGCCTTATATGTTGGTGACAACGATTCGGAGCATTCTAAACCAAACGTTTCAGGATTTTGAAGTTATCATTGTTAATGATGCCGGCCAGGATGTGCGGTCGGTTATACAGTCCTTTAACTCACCTCGGTTGGTATATTTGTCACATGCAACTAATAAAGGGCTTGCGGCCGCCCGGAATACCGGCATACGTGCCGCCCGTGGTAAGTATATTGCCTACCTTGATGACGATGATATCTACTATCCTCAGCATCTTGAGGTACTGGTGTCATTTCTTGAAAAAAATGACTGTAAGGTGGCCTACACCGATGCGTACCGGGCGACTCAGCAACTTTTGGACGGAAGGTATCAGACGGTTGCCAGAGAGTGTCTCTATTCATTTGACTTTGATTATGACCGGATTCTTTGGCAGAATTTTGTGCCGGTGCTTTGTTTCATGCATGAAAAGGTTTGCCTTGAGCAAGCAGGCATGTTTGATGAAACATTGTTCCGCCATGAGGACTGGGATCTGTGGATTCGTATGTCGCGTATCTATCAGTTTGCCCATCTTCCTCGAGTTACCTGCGAGTATACCTACCGCCTGGACGGGACCGGTATGGTAAGCGGATCAGTTCCTTCCTTTCTTCGATCTTTTGACAGGATTAGCCAGAAATATTCTTACCTGACAACTAGCCGCCCTGAGATTAGAGATGCCATAGCAAACAGTCGTTTTATGATGTTATATGGCACCTTTGATTTTTTAGGGCGTAAGCTTGCGACACTGCAGGAGCAGAATCTGCTCGCAGCCTCGACTGCAGAGCTGTTTGATCAGTTAAAATCTACCGGCGCAACAATGGAGGAGCTAACATCGGCTGTTTTTCAAGAAGCAGGCAGAGCGGCTTTTCATAATTATACTGTAGCCAGAGAGTTGTTAAGCCGATCAATAGAGATATGTCCTGAAAATGTGCTTGCCCGACAGAAGCTGGCGGAACTGTTGATGAGTTCTGGTGATGTAGATGCTGCAATTGGTCACTTGGAAATGCTGTTTGAGATAAATCCGATTGAACCGCAACTGCTCTGTACGCTGGCACGGCATTATTGGGCAAAGGCCAGAAAACGTGCGTTATTTTTCTATGAGATACTACTCAGGGTGGATCCAAGCCATTATGAGGCGCGCACACGAACCGCTGAGGGCATTACACAGGTAGGCGCATAATTTGATTGTATTACATTCATTGATATTGTTAAAGTTGCCACTGTCTGTTCTGCATTCGATTTGAGGAGGAGTATCCGATGACCAACACCGTTGTCCCCTATAATCAATATGAAGCCCAGAACGCGTATCAGCGTCTGAGGACCTGTTTGTCCCGAGAGGCTGCGGAGGCGATTGCAGAGATCAAGACTTTCCTGAAGATGTTTCCGGATGTGCCGCTTGCCCATAACGATCTGGGGGTGCTCTATCACCAGTCCGGTAATGACCTGCTTGCGCTGGCCCATTACGAGAAGGCCAACCGGCTGCAGCCGAATAACCCGACCGTCATCAAAAATCTGGCAGAATTTTACTTTGTTGTCCTGGGTTGGACCGATGATGCAATTGAGATGCTGACGGAACTGCTGAACGCCTGGCCGAATGACTTTGAAATCCTGACCGCTTTGGGAAATATCAGTGAAACGGTCGGCCAGCCTGAAGAAGCACGGGCCTTTTACCGTAAAGCCAACCAGCTGGAGCCGGGCAATGCTGAGGTGAGGGAGATCCTGGCCCGTCTGGACGGGCCGGTTTCGGCGGCAGAATACCGTCAGCCTGCATTGTTGCCACAGCAGGATGAGGAGCTGGCACCCCTGCAACAGTTGTTGGCCCAAAATCCTGCCAGCGCACTGGCCCACAATAACCTGGGCATTGTCTACAGCCGGCGGGGGGAGTACGACCAAGCCCGTTTTCACCATGAACAGGCGGTGAAGTGTGAACCGGCAAATCTTATGTATCGCAAGAACCTGGCAGACTTGTACTATACAGCCTGTGGGATGATTGATGAGGCGGTTGAAATCTATACCCAGCTGATAAAGGAATATCCCAATGATGTTGAGGTGCTGACAGCGCTGGCAATCTTCTCTAAGGAAGCGAATCTGCCTGAACAGTCTCGCATATTTATTAACAAGGTGCTTGCCTTGCAACCGTGGAATACTGAAGCCCGGACTTTTCTGTCCGGCGTCTGATCGCCATGTCTGCTGAAGAAACACCAGTCAAGGCGGCTCATGCCTCCTTGACTGGCCCAGCGCTTTCCATCATCATTCCGGTTCACAACCAGTGGCATCTGACCCGTGCCTGTATTTCGTCTCTCCTCTGCTTTCCTCCTGCTCTCCCTTTTGAGATTATTGTTGTTGACGACGGTTCCAGTGATGAGACGGTCGTGGCCTTGTCGCAGCTTTATCCTGCTGAACTACGGATCAGGCTGATCAGCAACCAGGCACCGCACAGTTTTGCCCGGGCCTGTAACTGCGGAGCCCGCGAGGCACGCGGAACGTTGCTGCTGTTTATGAACAATGACATTGAGGCCCAGGCAGCAGGATGGTGTGAGCCCCTTGTCAGGGTGCTGCAGCAGCGACCGGAGATTGGTATCGTGGCACCGCGTCTCCTGTTCCCCAATGGCACCATTCAACACTGTGGCAAGCGTTGGAGCGTGGCTGCCGATGGGCTGCCCTGCAGCGAACATTATCGCTATGGGCAACCGGCCGACCTGTCAGATGTGCAGGGCGGGGGGGCGTTTCTGACAGTTACCGGGGCATGCATACTGCTGCGCCGTGAACAGTTTTTCAGCTTTGGCCCCTTTGATGAACGCTATGAAAACGGTTGGGAGGATGATGATCTCTGTCTGGCATTCCGGTCACAGGGGGTGCTTGCATGGGTCTGCCCGGAGAGTACGCTGATCCATCACCAGGGCGGTACCTTGAAGGCCGAAGCCTTGGTCCTGGAACGCTATCTGGGGGTTTTGCAACAGAAGGGGGTCACCCTTGCCGCTGATGATCCGCTTGTGACCGGCTTGCAGCAGAGGACAGCCGGACAGGCGGCACGTTTTGAGCAAGCCTGGCAACGGAACCGTACGCTGTTTTTTGAAAAATGGGGGGCACAGATTCTGGGCTGGATTGATGCGCCACAGCCCGGCGATCAGGCGGCAACCATCGTTGTGGTAACCTACAATTCCTCAAAGACCATTGTGGCCTGCCTGGAAAGTCTGGCGCGAACCATGCGGCCCGGTGATCAGGTGATTGTCGTCGATAACCTTTCGCAGGATACTACCTGCGCTCTGGTGCAGAAGCTGCAATCCGGACTGCCGCTGCAACTGATCAAAAATACGTCAAATCGTGGGTTTTCGGTGGCATCCAACCAAGGGATCAGGCTGGCTGCTACTCCCTTTGTGGTGCTGCTGAACCCTGATACCGTGGTAACAGCCGGCTGGCTCGACCGGCTTGCACGCCCTTTTGAAGACCGTTCCGTTGCCGCGGTGGGGCCGGTCTCAAACTTTGCTGCAGGACGGCAATCAGTGGCCTGTCACTGGCAGGGGGGGCTGCCGCACGGGATTGACCCCGAGCAGGCAGCGGAACTGCTGTGCCGGATGAATCAGGGCCGGTCGGAAAAGACCAGGCTGCTGATCGGTTTTTGTCTGATGATCCGCCTGGAACTGCTCCATCGGCTGGGCGGGCTGGATGAACGGCTTTTTCTGGGCAACGATGACCTTGAGCTGTCCTGGCGGCTGCGGCTGCATGGCTACCGCCTGATGATAGCAGCTGACACCTTTGTCTGGCACGAGGGGCAGCACAGCTTCAAGAGCGCCCCGGTTACGACTACCGGCCGGCTGGTACAGGAAAGCAGCGATGCCTTGTACCAGATTCTGGCAGCCCACTATGGCGCGGGCCGGGTTCCAGCGCCAATGGAACTGTGGGGGATTGACTGGTTTACCCCTTCAAGAGCGGACTACAACCAGACTGTCAGGTTTGACAGGGTGCTCAACCTGCCCCGCGCCTGGGAAATGCCGGTTGCCGGCAACGGCAGGCCGCTGGTTTCCATCATTATCCTGACCTTTAATCAGTGGGCCTGTACCGAACAATGTCTTGCCTCGATCAGGCAGCACACCCCAGAACCCCATGAGTTGATTTTCGTTGATAATGGCTCCAGCGATGGTACCAGGACACGGCTGCAGGAGCTGAGCGCTGCTGATGCCGATTGCCATCTGATCCTTAACGACCGGAACCTCGGCTATGCCGCGGGCTGCAACCAGGGACTGCAACTGGCCCGCGGTGAGTACCTCGTGCTGCTAAATAATGATGTGGTTGTTACGTCTGAGTGGCTTTCCGGCCTGCTCGAATGCCATATCTCGCATCCCCGTGCAGGGATCGTGGGGCCGTTGACCAACAGCGCCAGCGGTATTCAGGTGCTGCCCTTGCCGGACTATACCGCTGCCGGCGGGCTGGATGGCTTTGCCGCTGAATTCAGAATCCGTAACCGCTTCCGCCGGGTCCGGTCCCGCCGGATTGTCGGTTTCTGCATGCTGTTTCATCGGACACTCATGGAAGAGATCGGCCTGCTGGATGAGCAGTTCGGCAGCGGAAACTACGAAGATGATGACTTCTGTATACGGGCCGCAGTGGCGGGGCGTCAGAACCTTGTGGCCTCAGATGTCTATATCCACCATCATGGCAGCATGACATTCAAGGGCAACCGGATTGACTACAGACCTGCTCTGGTTCGTAATGCTGCGCTTTTCCATGAAAAATGGAGCAGGCCGGTCACTGATCCGGATCTGGGCAGACGGATTGCGGTCTGCCGTCTGCTTGAGCAGGGTGAACAGCTGCTGCTGGACGAGCGGATTGATGAGGCCCTCGTCCTGCTGCGTCAGGCCGTCATTGAACACCCCGGTGTGCCGTTGCTGGCGGAGCTGCTGGAACGGGCTGTATCGAGCGCGAATCATACCTGTCCGGTATTGCAGCAGGTGGAGCTGGCCCGGGCTGAGGGATGCGAGGAGTACGCGGACGCACTGCTGTTGAAAGGGTTTATACTGGAGCCGTGGCGGCTGGAGCTGCAAGACGCCCTGCTGGAACTGGGCCGCCGGCAGGGTGGAGCAGGCCTGGCGCAGTATGCCGATGAGGCGTTTCGGTTGTACCCTCACAGCCGTGGACTGGCCCGGTTGCGGATTAAACTGGCTGATCTTGAGAACAGCAGCGAAACTAGCCTTGTCTGGGCAGAGGCCTTTCTGGATCAATTCGGACCTGATGACCGCGTCTTGCAGGCCGGCATGAAACAGCGACACCTCAGTGGACCATATCACGTAGCTGCCCAACCGGGCAGGTCAGTTGCGCTGTGCATGATTGTGAAGGATGAAGAACGGCAGCTTGCCCGCTGTCTGGCGTCGTGCAAGCCGCTGGTGCATGAAATGATAGTTGTTGATACCGGTTCATCCGACCGAACCAGGCAGATTGCCGGGCTGTTCGGCGCCCTGGTTGTGGATCAGGCGTGGCAGCATGATTTTTCAGCGGCCAGGAACCGCTCAATCGAGCTGGCCACTGCTGACTGGATTTTGGTGATGGATGCCGATGAACAGATCTCGGTACGGGATTATCAGCTCTTCAGAGATGTTTTGGCTGCAGCATCGCCAAGGCAGTCATATAGTCTGACGACCCGTAACTATACGCTCAGCACAGGGCTGGAGGGATTTGTAGCGTGTCGTGGCGAGTATCCGGAAAACGAAGCCGGGGCGGGCTGGACGCCCAGCGACAAGGTCCGGCTTTTTCCGAATCAGCATGATATCAGGTTCAGGGGAGCCATCCATGAAATGGTTGAGGAAACCGCGCAACAGGCCGGGCTTTCCGTGGTACAGCATCCGGTGCCGGTACACCACTATGGAACCCTGCAACAACAGAAAAACAAGACAAAACAGGAACAGTACCTGGCATTGGGATTAAAAAAACTTGCAGAGCAGCCGGATGATCCCAAGGCCCTCTATGAGCTGGCGGTACAGGCTGCAGAACTGGAGCAGTACGTAACTGCCGAACAGCTTTGGATCAGGCTGCTCAGTCAACAGCCGGATTTAGCAAAAGGATGGTTCAATCTGGGGTATGTGCTATTGCGTCAGGGAAAGCTGCGGGAGTCCGTGGATGCCAGCACGCATGCGCTGGCCATTGATCCAGCCTTTACCGATGCACTGGTTAACAAGACGATCTGTGAAACCTGCCTGTATACGGGAGATGAGGCGTATCGGTACGCGATGCAGGCTCAGCAGTGCTGTCCCGGCAATCCGGTATTGCTGGGACTTGCCGTTCTGGCGCTCTATCGTATCGGTAATCCGGCAGAAGGGCGGCAGCTGCTACGCCAGTTACGGGCAGCCGGAACGGATTGCAGGGAGCTGTTCTGTGGTGTGCGGTGCAGCCTGTTGCAACAGCAGGGGAACTCCCCGGAGCTTGCAGCCGTTGCTCAGGCCATTGCGGATGCCTCAGCTTCAGGAACTGTTGCGGAATCAACCAGTTCCTGCTCGTAATCCACCAGGTGGCGTGCCTCCTTCAGGGCCTGATAGTAGCGGCGGTTCATGATCTCATGGCAAATATCGGTGATAATCGGTGTCGTGCTCGGAGCTGCCAGAATCACCTGACGCACAATCTCCCAAAACTGATTATGATAGGTTTCAAAATTCTCTTCATCGACGTACATCAGCTGAACCAGAAAGTAGATTCGCCGCCCCGGCGTCGAGGCGGCGTCTTCTTTCATAAGCTCTTTTTCGCGCAGGATCGGCACCTTGTTTTCAATGAAAAACTCGGTGGTTCTGTCCCCGTTGGTAATCACTGCGTTACCGATCAGCATCTTTTCCAGTGGTTTTAAACGTATTTTTAGTGACATGGGGTTAACCGCCGATCAGCGCCTTTGTGACACTCGAACTCAGGTTTGCAAGACCGGCGCTGGCATTTTCAAGCTGGACGGCCGCCTCGTTTACCTGGGTGTCACTACTGGTTGTCTCAAGAGCCGGTACGGCGCTGGAGAGCATCTGGCCATTCTGCCCCACCGTCTTGTCCCACTCGTGTTTGACCTGCTCATACATTGGCGGTGGCGGTTGCGGTATAGTCATTTTCATCATTTCCTGACGGATTGAGGTGTAGCTCATCAGGAGCTCTTGGCGCTCTTTGCTGTCAATGGGAAAAGGCGGGAAATTCTTGATGATGCTGGTAAGGTTGCCCTGCATGAAGTTAACCTGCTCGGCAGCCTTGTTTAAGGCCTCATTCGTCTCGCGTGTTCCTTTTACCAGTTGGTTCATGCGGGTGTGCATCTGTTCAATCGCTTTGACCGTGTCCAGGTTTTTCACCGTAACCGAAGAAGAAAGCTTGACCTGATCTGCCGGTTGGGCCGCAGGATTAAGCGCCATGCTGTCCGGCGTATTCTGTTGTGTCTCAGCTGTTTGTGTCTGCTGTGATTGCTGGGCCTGCTTCTGGCTCGTCGTCTGCTGCACTGAAAGATACGCAGTATTGACTCCGTTGCTTGTCTGAACTTCCATGGCGATCTCCCTTTACGACACGATGATGGTTAAAACGTAAAGGGGGGGGAGATTGTTATCTCCTCCCCCTTTGATTCAACCTTCATGCGTGTCTGCGACTATTGTATTAGAACAGTCTCAGAACTGCCTGAGCTGACTGGGAAGCCATGCTCAAGGAGGTGATGCCCAGGTTCTGACGGGTCTGCAGCATCAGCATGTTAGCGCCTTCTTCGTTGGTATCGGCCAGGGTCAGGTTGTCAGCACCGGTCTGCAGGGTGTTGATCATGGAGTTGGTGAAGTCCTGACGGGTGGTAACAACGCTCAGGTTTGCAGACAGCGATGAAGACTTGGCACGCAGGAAGCTCAGTGCGGACTCAAGCTCTGAAGAGGATGAGTTGATGGCTGAGTTACCTGATGCTGACCAGGCAGTTGCAACAGCAGACTGGATGGTCAGGCCGGTTGCAGTAGCGCTGAAGCCGCTGATCTGCAGGGTAGCAGCGTTGGTCCGCTGACCGAATTCAACGGTTTGAGAACCGGCGGTCAGCAGGTTGGTGCCCCGGTAGCCGGAGTCGGAAGCAAGCTGTGAGATCTGGCTGAGCAGGGTATTGAAGGTAGAGGTATAGGTGGAGCGCTCAGCAGCGTCACTGGTTGCCAATGCGGCGCCGGCAACACCTTTTGCGGCTTCAATCAGGGAGGTAATGGCCTTGATGCCGGTATCAGCGGCCTTAACCATAGAAATCGCTTCAGCCATACCGTCTTTACGTACGGAAAGGTCAGCAGCCCGCTCCATATGTCCTTGTGCTGCAAAATAGTTGGTTGGGTTGTCCAGCGGGGTGTTAACCTTTTTGCCTGAAGAGAGGCGGGTTTGGGTCTGGTCAATCAGTTTTGAGGTGCCTTGCAGTGAAAGCAGGTTGCTCCTCATGCCGGAGGTGAGGGAGATGTCGTTGATAGCCATGGTGATGCTCCTTTCTGGATTTTATCACGGCATTCTTGCCGCTTTGTTGCCACTTAGTATACTTCATCGGACAGCAGGCGCAACTCCTTGAGTAAAAAAATTAAAAATATTTGTTATCCTGTTTTTATGGGGCGGTTAAAATAGCTTCAGAACCGCCTGGGCCGCTTGCGAGGCCATGCTCAAAGAGGTAATGCCAAGGTTCTGACGGGTCTGTAGCATCAGCATGTTGGCGCCTTCTTCGTTGGTATCGGCCAGGGTCAGGTTATCAGCACCGGTCTGCAGATTGTTAATCATGGAGTTGGTGAAGTCCTGACGGGTGGTTACCGCACTCAGGTTAGCCGACAGGGCTGAAGATTTGGTACGCAGAAAGCTCAGGGCGGACTCAAGCTCGGAAGAGGATGAGTTGATGGCTGAATTACCTGATGCAGACCAGGCCGTGGCAACGGCCGATTGCATGGTCAGACCGGCAGCAGTGGCGTTGAAACCGGTGATCTGCAGGGTGGACGCATTGGTGCGCTGTCCGAATTCAACGGTTTGTGAACCGTTGGTCAGCAGGTTGATACCGCGATAGCCGGAGTCGCTGGCCATCATGGAGACCTGATTGAGCAGGGTGTTAAAAGTGGCAGAATAGGTTGAACGTTCATTTGTGTCACTGGTGGCAAGCGCTGCCGTGGCCACCCCTTTGGCTGATTCGATCAGTGAGGTGATTCCCTTGATGCCGGTGTCGGCTGCCTTGACCATCTGGATCGCCTCTGCCATGCCATCTTTGCGTACAGCCAGGTCAGAGGCGCGTTCTACGTGCCCTTGGGCTGCAAAGTAGTTGGTCGGATTGTCCAGTGGTGTGTTTACCCGTTTGCCGCTTGAAAGCCGGTTTTGGGTCTGGTCGATTGATTTTGCGGTCCCTTGTAGTGAAAGCAGGTTGCTCCGCATACCGGACGTGAGCGAAATATCGCCGATAGCCATTAATGCCTCCTTGGGTTTGGACGGAACACGTCAGTCGGTCGGTGTGCCGTGGGCTTCCTTCAAGAGGACCAGCCCATGTTGTGTCGTTACTCATCTTATTCGGCGTTGAACTCTTGTCTATTGAGTAAAAAATATTTCATGCTTCTTGGGCATGGCGTCCTGTGCCGGCACATGCTAAAACATGTAATCTGATGGAGGTGCGTGACACGTGGAGCAGATGCAACCGGATATACTGTGTTCGCTTGATCAAGCAGAGACCCTGAACCGTCAGGGACTCCATGAAGAAGCAGCGCTGATCTGCCGCAGAATCCTGCAGCTGGACAGTGGTAACCTTGAGGCTACCTTCATGCTGGCAACGATCATGTATGCCACAGGCTCCTGGGATGAGGCAGCCATATTGTACCGGCAGGCCTGTAATCTGGCTCTTGAGATTGGCTTTTTACGGATAAACCTGGCACTGGCTCTGCAGGAACTGGGGTGCTTTGAAGAGGCGTTGGCCGCTTTTGACGAAGCTGAGGCACTTGGTGAAACAACCGTAAACCTTTATTACAATCGAGGGGTCCTGTTGCAGCGGCTCGAGCGCATGGAGCCGGCCAGGCATGCGTTTGAGCAGGCGCTTGCGATTGATCCGCAGCATCTCAATTCGTGGATCAACCTGACAGCCGTCTGTCTGGCAAGCGATGACAATGATGGAGCGCTCCACTCCTGCCGCCATGGTCTTCACCTTGATCCAGACAATGTTGCCTTGATCGGGAATCTGGCAATAGTGTACGGGAAGATGTTCCGGTTCGAGGAGTCTCTGGCCTGCTATCAGCGGGTGCTGGAGCTTGTAAGGCCGGATGAACGGGCCGAACTGCTTGGCAGTACTGCCAATTGCCTGAGTGAGCTCTGGATGGTTGATGATGCGATTGCCTGCTTTGACCTGGCCATTGCGAGTTCAAACCATCTCTTCCAGAAGCGTGCCTTGGCCAGCACACGTCTGTTTATGTTGCATTATTCAGCCAACTGGCCGGCAGCAGCCATAGCTGCAGAGCATAAAAACTGGGGCCAACAGTATTTTGAGCCTGTGGCAATGAAGCATTTTGCCAACGATCCTGATCCTGACCGCCCGATCAGGGTTGCCTACCTCTCTCCTGACCTGAAGATTCATGCCGTCGTATTCTTTCTCCAGCCGGTTCTGGCTGCTCACGATCCAGCTCAGGTAACAGTCTATTGCTATTCGGATGTTAAAAAGCCCGATGTTGTGACACGCCAGCTGAAAGAACAGCACCACGTGATCTGGCGTGATTGTTCGGCAATGGATGATGCGTCGGTGCAGGAACTGCTTCTGCAGGATCAGATTGACGTACTGGTGGATCTGGCAGGGCATACCGCCCTGAACCGCCTGCCGTTGTTTGCCGGGCGGGCGGCACCGCTGCAGGTCAGCTGGATCGGCTATCCAAACAGTACCGGTCTGATGGAGATGGATTACCGGATCAGTGATGCCTGGGCCGACCCTCCGGGCGTGACCGATCCGTTTCACACCGAAGAGCTGATCCGTCTGCCGGACAGCTTTCTCTGCTACCGTCCCGGAGCTGATTTTCCGGCTGTGGGATCATTGCCTTGTCAGACAAACGGGTATGTCACCTTTGGCTCTTTCAGTAACTTCAAGAAAGTGACGCCTGACATCCTTGACCTTTGGGCACGGATACTTGCCAAAGTTCCTGATTCCCGCCTTGTTTTCAGGGCCAGGGGGCTTTCCCACGATCGTTTTGTGCGTGATATTGCCCCGCTCTTCCTGCGGCATCAGGTCGCTCCGGAGCGGATTTCTGTATTGGGCCATGCCCGGTCCGTGGTGGAAAACCTTGAGGGGTACCATACCATTGATATTGCATTGGATACCTTTCCCTATCATGGTACCACCACTACCTGTGAAGCGCTCTGTATGGGGGTGCCGGTGGTGACCAGGGCTGGCGACAGCCATGTTTCGCGGGTCGGCGTCAGTCTGCTGCACAGCGTTGGACTGCCTGAACTGATTGGTAACTCGCCGGAAGAGTATTGTTCTCTTGCCGTTGCCCTTGCCGCTGATACCGTCCGTTTGGCAGCGCTAAGGAGCTCTTTGCGGGACCGGCTGCTGGCTTCGCCCCTTGCTGATAATAGTACCTTCACCTGCCATCTGGAGGGAGTCTACCGTCAGATCTGGCAACGCTGGTGCAAGGAGAACAGCCGGTGAATGCAAGCGATTCTTGCGCTCCCCTGTTTGCAGGGGCAGCAGCCCTGCTTGAGGAACGTTTTGCCCAGGCGACCTCCCTCGTCTCCAGCGGCAACTATCAGCAGGCTCTGGACATTTTTCAGGAGCTGCTTGCTGCCTGTCCGCACGAATATACCCTGCAAAACAACTGTGCCTGGCTGTTTGAAAAGCTTGGCCGTTATGCTGAGGCTGAGACGGCGTACCGTGGTCTGTTTGAGGAGATGCCGGGCTATGCAAACGGGGCGCTCGGCTATGCCAGGATGCTGGAGCAGGGCAAACGGTATGTTGCTGCCGTGACGGCCCTGCGCCGGTCGGTTGCTGCCGACCCTGTCAATCCCGGATTGTTGTCCGGTCTGGGGAATGCCCTGGTCATGGCCGGTGAGGCAGAAGCGGCCCTGCTCTGGTATGGCCTCTCAGTGGAGCTTGACCGGCACGCCCGGGCCACTGTCAGTAATTTGCTCTATACCTTGCTGATGGTTCGTACCATTGCGCCGCAGGTTGTTGCCCGGGAACTGGACATGTGTGCAGCAGTTCCGGGACTGGCCGTGCGGATCAGCAGGGTGGCAAAAAAGCTCCATAGTCTAAGCGGTGAATTCATCGCCGGCATGCATCGCCGGTTTGAGGAAACATGCCGGATTGAGACAGCACCGGCGCCACCCTTGAGCCCTGGTACACGTAAGCGGATCAGGATCGGCTATCTCTCTGCCGATCTGTACGCCCATCCCGTGGGTTATTTTCTGGAAGGGGTGATTCCGGCCCATGACCGGAATCGCTTTGAGATCGTGGTTTTTTCACCCTATACAGAGCGGGATGAGCTGACTGCGGCCCTGAAACGCTCAGCAGAACATTGGGTTGTGCTGCATGGCACTGACCGCCTGGAGATCGTACGCCAGATCCGCGCCTGGCAGCTCGATATTGCGGTAGACATGGCGGGCCATACCGGGGGGAATTACCTTGACCTCTTTGCCCGGAGACTGGCCCCGCTGCAGATCACCTGGGGAGGCTATCCGGGGAGTACCGGCCTGGAGGCGATGGATCATATCCTTGCCGATCAGGTGGCATTACCGCCGGAAGATCGCCCGTACTATACGGAACGCCCGCTCTACCTGCCCCACGGCTATGTCAGCTTCCGACCCCCTGCGGATGCGCCGCTGGTAGGGAGCTTGCCTGCACTGACAACCGGATGCATCACCTTTGGGTCATTCAATACAGTGCAAAAGCTAAACAGCAGCACCCTTGCGCTCTGGGGGGCGGTGCTGCGTGCCCTGCCCGGATCGCGGCTGTTCCTGAAGTCAAAGGGATTTGATGACCCCCTGGTCTGCAGCGCCTTTTTGGAAAAACTGGCAGCCGAGGGGGTGTCGTCAGACCGGATCCTGCTGGAGGGGTATGCCCCCCGTAGAGAGCTGTTGGCAGCCTATCATCAGGTTGATATCGCATTGGATCCGGTTCCCTATCAAGGGGGGGTGACCGTTCTTGAGGCACTCTGGATGGGGGTGCCGACCCTGGTGTTACGCGGCAAGCGGCCGCCTTTTGTGCGCCATGCCGAGAGTCATCTCACGCAGGCGGGGGTGGCAGACTGGATCGTTGCCAGTGAGGATGTCTATGTTGCTACAGCGCTTGCCTGGGGCAGTAATCTGGCCGGTCTGTCTACCCTGCGAAGCCGTCTGCGGCAGCAGATGGCAGCATCGCCGATCTGCGATACGGTTGCGTTTACCCGGGATCTTGAGGCGGCCTTTACGCAGGTCTGGTCTGAACGGTCCAGACACTGAGTATCTGAACAGCATCAGGCATAGCGTCTGCCAAGTTCATGAAACTGCTGCGCCGCACTGTGCCAGGTCAGGCGTGCCATATCCTCAACGGCCTTCAGCCCTTTCAGACGCAGAACCGGACGATGCTGGTAGGCATATTCCAGCTGCTCCACGATTTCATCCACCGATGCCTCAAACCAGACCCCCTCAGCATGATGACGGTAGTGATACGGCCGATAGGAGGTCAGGGCCAGTGCATTTTCTGCTGTGATCACGTCGCCATGGCCGGTCATGTCCGAGGCGATCACGGTCCGGCCGCAGGCCATGTATTCACACATCACCAAGTTGTTGCCCCCCTCGCCGCGGTTGGGAAACAGCCCGATGTCGGAGTTGTGGTAGACCTGCCGCATCTGGTGGTTATCCAGCAGCGGATACAGCAGCACCCGGTCGAGCGGGATGCCGTTGGCCTCCAGGGTCTCGGCCAGAATCTCAAGGCAGTCACCTTCACGGTGTTGGTAGTTGATGAGCGTGGACAGCTCCATGGTGGCCAGGGAAAACGGCCACTGGTTGTACCAGGCACAGGAAAGCAGCACATCAGCGTGCCGCTCCATAAATACCCGCATGGCCGCAATCACCAGATCCTGCCCTTTACGCAGCTCAAACTTGCCGCCGGAAAAGACCACGAACCGGTCCGCAAGGTTCCGCTTGGGACCGGGGTAGAAGGTGCTTGCATCAACCCCCTGCAGGATGGTGGTCGTATTGCGTACTCCGCCGATCCTCAGGTGCTGCTCGCACCACGAGGAGCCGGCCACGATGACGTCCCAGTTCTTTGCAGCCTGGCGGGTGTACTCCAACACGGTGATCGTGTCTTCAAAGAAGCAGTAACCGATATTGTGGCGGTCCCAGGCGGCAGGGTCAAAAGGGTCGAGAGCCACAGTGCGGATACCGTGCAGGGTCACCCCGGCCAGCGATGGCAGCAGTGCCATCTCACGGCTCAGCTGCTCACCGGCGACCCCCCAGCCATGTGCCGTTCCCCGCGGCATGGAAACCTTCATGGGTAGCTCCTCATCATGCCGTTTGTACAGTGCCTGCGTCAGGTAGTTCAACCGGCACCTTGCCGACAACCCAGCCGTCAGCCAGGGGGCTCTGCGAAAAGCCCGGCAGATGCTCGGCCAGGATCAGTGCGCTCGATTGTGTGGCCAGCAGGGTGTGGGCAACAGCGCCGGTCTGGTGCGCTATGCCGCAGGTTGATCCCGGTAGCAGTGAGTCCAATCGTGCCAGCTCCTGCTGCAGGGTCCGAACATAGGGAAGGTAGCAATGGCGCAGGACCGGCAGCTCAAAACGGTAATGTAACAGCTTTGCCGGCAGATAGACCTCAGGAGACAATATCTCCAGGGCATGGAAGTGGTAGAAGATCAGCGGGGCGCCATCCACCAGCAGTTCTCCTGTAGCAGCGGTTGCCAGGCTGGCATCGTTCTGGTTCCAGGGGGCTACCCCGACTCCCGGATGCTGCAGCACATGGACGCCGGCAAACCGTTGCGGCCAATCGTTCAGGTAGAGCTGGTCGCCGAATTTTCCATCCTCCAGGCTGGCAAAACACCAGTGCAGACATTGCCCACGCCACTCGCGTAGAATGCCCAGCGCCTCGGTATTTCTGATGAAGCTGAGTAGCCCCACGTTGTAGGTGCCGTACGCCTCAAGCATGGTATATCTTTTTGCAAAGCGGTGGCTGTGAATTAACACGGAGGCATCGGGTGCCTCCGAGAACATCGGCTCCGGCGAGCTGAAGAAGAACAGGTCGGCATCCAGATAGGTCAGACGGTCGATCTGCGGATGCTGCTCAAAAAGAAACAGCAGCACGGTCGGGGTGAGAGTCCAGTAGTACTCAACCAGACTGCGCGTATTTCTGGCCTCACGCAGCTGGTGATCACGGGATTCAAGCTCGTGCAGGCCGATGCTTCGGATATTGGGTAGCTGAAGGTGGTTCAACAAGGTACGGGTCAGCTCGTCCAGACAGACCACGAGGATGGTAAACGGTTGCCGCTCATGCCGGGTCAGGGAATCCGCCAGGGCAAGGAGCCTGACCAGATAGTTGCGATCACAGTAGGTACAGTACCAGCGCATGTCCCGGTTACCTTTCATGCCGTACGACCGGGAAACTGCCGGTGGCGGGTATCTGTTCAGGGCAGCAGTCTGTGGTTGCGGCGAGCAGATCAGGAACGGGCATGGTCTGCCTCCTCCCAGTAGTGTGCGCCGTCGGTGCGGTAGTAGGCCAGGGTACGTTGCAGCCCTTCCTGAAGCGCTACAGCCGGTTGCCAGCCCAGTGTCGCCTTGATCTTGCCGTAATCGGCGTAGTAGTCGCCAATGTCGATCGCCTTGCGGTCCGGCGGAAACGGCACCAGTGCAAAGCTGCCCTGGCCGGCAGCCTGGACCAGCAGCTGGGCGGTATCCTGCAGGTTGGCCGGGTCATCCGCACCCAGATTGAATATCTCGCCGTTGGCAGCGTCAGATGCCGCGCAGAGCAGCATCGCTTCAACCACATCGTCAACGTAATTAAAGTCGCGGACCTGTCTGCCATCCCCGAAGACCAGCACCGGCTGGCCGGTCAGGATATTTCTGATCCAGATACCCAGAAAGGTCTGGCGGGCATCCTTGACCCGCATGCGGGGGCCATAGGTGTTGGTCAGGCGCAGCACCGAGGCCCGGATGCCGTAGACGTTGTTATATACCAGGTGGTACCACTCTCCGGCCATCTTGTTGATGCCGTTCACATCAACCGGGGCCAGGGGGTGTTTTTCGTCCACCGGCAGGTAGCGGGGGGCACCGTACATCTGGCGGGTACTGGCAAAAACCAGCTTGATGGCGGGGTTGTGGTGGCGGCAGGCCTCAAGGATCGAAAGCTGGGCGCGGGCGTTGATCTCAAGGTCCGGATAGGGGTTCTGCAT
>Ga0209016_1000186_pt1 | contig 86319 bp, 89 predicted proteins | sample EPASupsiteSAE305_FD_187265 | JGI IMG/M metagenome (GOLD analysis project Ga0209016, IMG submission 187265) | Bioremediated contaminated groundwater microbial communities from EPA Superfund site, New Mexico - SAE3-05 (SPAdes) (version 2) | ecosystem: Environmental > Aquatic > Deep subsurface >... | reverse complement strand
CAGATACAAGGATAATTGACTTGAGTTTTGCCCGCAATGGATTTTTGCAATATTGTGCATTTTCCAACTTGCAATACTATGGATTTTTGCTTTGCAACTTTCTACATTTTTATTTTACAATAAACAAACCGAAAAACTCTTGTTAGATCCTTCTTTATCAAATTCCGAGTACTTCTCATCAATTTTATGATAGTAAATTTTATAGTCGTCAATAGTACACTTAACACCAGTCAAATCATTAAACTCTATCTTCTTATCAATTTCGAACACGTTTATTTCAGGCGAATCAATATTCTCAGATAAGTTCTCAGCAGCCAAAATATTAATAATGGTAGCTAAATTGGTATCGACTTTAACTATATCAATTTCATTTCCTAGTTCATTCTTGACTAATTCATAAATTTCTTTCTGTTTTACAATTTCTTTATTGATGATAGACCGGAGTATTGAAGCATTATCAATAATATCAGTTGCTGGCTCAAATAATATATTGTATGGATTTTTAAAGCTTGTTCCCCTTAGTGTTGAAGCATCTTTCGAAATAGCAATAAATTTATACCTGTACCCTGAATAAGAAGCTAGAATCTCTTTGCTTAAAGAGTCTTCAATCTTTTGCTTCGTACATGTCGCAGATACTTGAACAATAACTTTGTTTTCATCATCCAAAAGATCTATACTTTCAACATTTTGTCTAAGCTCATTTATATTAGTCAAATGGAGGTTTAATAGCACGTTGCATAAATCGGCAAAAAATGTTTCAGAGTGAATATTCAAATCAAGTATGTTTATTTTTCCACGAATATTTATACGATATGCAAGTTCCCCAAGCTTTGTTTCTATATAATTATAATAATGTGTCCGATTCATGCATGCACCCCCTTTCAAATTATCCCTTATTATCTTTATTATCTTCAATAAATAACAAATATGTTTCTACACCTAAAGCATCCGCAATTTTTTGTACATTATCTAGTGAAATACTTCTCTTCTCGCATTCCAAGGCACTAATATACGTTCTATGCAGTCCAGCTTTCTCTGCAAAAGATTCCTGAGATATGCCTATTCTATTTCTATATTTTTTTACATTACTTGCAAAGACTTTCACAATATCCATAACGCATATTCACCTCAACATTTATTTTAATACTTTGAATACAATGAGTCAACATACAATAAGTAACATTTTATTGGCGATACTACATTCGTGCCAGCAAAATTATGAAATATTTATATGAAAATCGAGAGCAAAATCAACGCTTGTTTGCCTTGAAATAGCTCATCGATACGATTTAATTCATGTTTGAGATAAATTCCAGCACCTTAAGTACTTGCATTTTTTCCAAGAGTTGCAGGTGTTTTTTGTTGTGCCTAAATATTCGTCCGCTACACAATCCCCTGAACAGAAATTTTTTAAATATTTTTAAAAAGTTTCTTTTACACCCCTTACTTTCACCCGTTTTTTGTCCTGATTAGTAAGACGAGTTTAGCGTCATATGATTTTTTGTTCTTTGACAATTAAATATACGGTATTTTGAGTACAAATCCTATGTGGCTGAAAGGCAAAGCGACATAATGGGCAGCGCCATGATGACAGTGCATTGCACAGTCGGAGCGATAAATGCAGCCATTAGACCAACCATTGGCACGGTTGATGCGACGACACACATCAGGAATAATGATACTTTCTCACGACCTCCCACAGACTTGAGGGGGAGTTCCTGCGATATTTGCGGCCTCTTGAAGGGACAAGGCTGATCAGTATTGCGGGGCTATGATGTCAAGCCAATGACAGCTCAAAATATCCCCCTTGCCGGGGTGCGTGGCAAATAAGGCACATGAACATAAAGACAAGGCACACCATATTTCTACACAGTGCAATTTGTGGTGTGCTTCTATTGCTGAAGCGACAAACTTCTCAAAAAGATAATAAGTGCTTATAATCAAAATAAGCACCTCACTTGGAGGTGATTGTAAATGGAAAATATCAAAAGCTTACCCGAAACCACGGTCGAAGTTGCCCTGCCTCAAGAACTGTATGCAGCAAGGACATCAAAATCATTTCAGGATTTTATAAAGGTGCTTTCGCAGATTATAGAAAAGCATGGTGCCGATGTGCTGGATGAAATAAACCGTGTTGAGTAAATGGCTGTATTTGAGATATAGATATTTTCCAATATTATATTGGAGGTATGATTATGAATAGGAGTGGAAAAAAATGTGTGCTTTATCCCCGTGTCAGCACTGAAATGCAAGTAGATGGTTTCAGCTTGGATGGGCAGAAAAGCAACTTAAGGCGTTTTGCTGATAGAGAAGAAATGGAGATTGTAAACATCTACGAAGATGCCGGTAAATCCGGTAAATCCATCGAGGGCAGACCTGCCTTTAAGCAAATGCTGCTTGATATTGAAAATGGTTTAGAGATTGATTATATATTGGTGTACAAGCTGTCTCGCTTTGGCAGAAATGCAGCTGATATTCTGAACTCCTTGGAGCATATTCAAGCTTTTGGCGTGAATTTAATCTGTATTGAGGAAGGCATTGATTCATCGCAAACAAGCGGAAAGCTTTTGATTTCCGTTCTATCTGCCGTTGCTGAAATAGAGCGTGAAAATATCATCGAGCAGACAATGAACGGACGAAAGGAAAAAGCTCGTCAGGGCGGCTGGAACGGTGGTTTTGCTCCTTACGGTTACTTCCTCAAAGACAAACAGCTTTTTATTCAAGAAGATGAGGCTGAAGCTGTACGCATTATCTTTGATAAATATCTGAATGGAAATATGGGATTTCATAAAATCGCCAATTACCTCAACCTGCAAGGTATTCAGAAAGTACAGCGAAATAACGGCACCCTTTCACTCTGGGGAACACATTTTATCAGGATGATTATTGATAATCCTGTATACTGCGGCAAAATCTCTTATGGCAGGCGTGTCCGTGAAAAAGTAAAAGGGAGTAAGAATGAATATAAGCAAGTCCCGCAGGAAGATTACATCATAGCCGAAGGTCAACATGAAGCAATTATAAGCGAAGAGCTGTGGAATGCTGCACATGAAAGAAGAGAGCTGACAGGCGTTAAGTCACCTTCCAAAATAGGTCGGGACAGAGCGCATTTGTTAAGCGGTATTTTAAAGTGTCCTAAATGCGGTGGCCCAATGTATACCAACAAGCACGCATGGACGAACAAAGATGGTACCTATAAAGAGGTTTATTATTATGTGTGCAGCAAAGCTCGTGCAGCCAGAGGAAAAACCTGCGAGTATACAACCATGCTCAAGAAAACCGACATCGAGCCGTTAGTCATTGAAGCGATCCGAGAGCTGATTCAAAATCAGGATTTTGCAGGAGAAATTAAATCAAGGATTGGGAAAGAAATTGATACCTCCACCTTGAACAGGGAGCTGAAAAATTACGAATCCAAACTAAAAGAGACAGAATTGAATAAAACTCGGCTTGAAAATGAAATCGACAGCCTGCCTGAGGATACTCGTTTCAGAGAGCGTAAAATCCATGATATGACCCTCAGGCTTGATGGACTATATGACATTATCGTAGAGCTTGAAGAGAAAATTGAAGATGTTCTGCTGCGCCGCAAAGCCGTAGAGCAGGATGCAATTACTTTGGAAAACATCTATACCCTGTTAGCAAACTTCGACAAGGTGTACGACAAAATCAGCGATGAAGAGAAAAAATCCCTAATATCTTCGTTAATCAAAGAAATAGAGATTTTTCCATGTGACGAGGCTGAGCTGCCCCTAAAGTCTATTTTGTTTAATTTCCCTGTTTATAAAGACGGTGAAGATGCTTGTGATTTCTTGTGGGACAAAAGTACGCACGTCTCCACATGGAACGAACCGTTCATTTTGATGTCTAGACTGTAGTTTAGCATATATCCGTCGAAGGAAATACGTCAACGCTGTTTTACATACTTTGCACGTTCGCGGGAATATGTCAACTAAATATGCCCGTTCAAGGGAATATTTCATACAATATCTCGAGTGGTCAATATGGATGTTTTTCCATATGTAAAATGGCTCAAACCGTTCATATTGATGTCTACATTCATGAATTATCAGAAGAGAGTCATTTGGCTAGTTTCTGATTTATAAATTTTAAATTTTCTTTCAGTTATTTTATCGTCACTGGAAGCATTCCCGTATAGAAATGGTGAATTAACATCGTGCTGATGATATCGTTCTGCCACAGTTTCTTCATCATAATTAGCATAACAATATTTGCAGTTATGTAAGCATGTATTATACATCCCAACCTCTATACTTTCAACACAACTACATACCCCTCTTTGGTTCTTGTCTTTTGGAATTGTAATCTCCTGCCCTAATAATTTTGATATTAATTGATCGTCAATGCACTTACCCGGATTGATGCCGAAGGGTCTTAAGTCTATATCCTCTGCACAACTTGAAATCCTTAATCCATAAATATATGATAATTTTTTGAAGGTAACTGCTATTTGTTCTATCTCTGATGGAGTAATGTCGAGACTATTTATTGCTTTCATTCTTTTTCTTATTTTCCGGTAATTGTCCAGGATACTTATAACTACTGAAGTTGTATGGTTTTTTAATGCACTTGCTATTTTATCGAACATTTCGATATGATACTGCAGTCCAATTTCGTTAGTAATTAATATAGGATCATATCTCCATATGACACGTTCCTTGCCTATTTGTTCAGATAAATCAATAAATGTCTGGATTCTATCTTCAATTAAAGGCAAATTAGTCTCAATATCTTTACCATAAGGATTAAGCGTATATTGAAAATAGAATTCATATTCACTCAGAGCATCGAGTTTTGACAGCATCGCTTTTGGATTTTTGGTCCAAAATACGATGCAATCTACTGTATCTGGATTCAATTCTATTCGACTCACCTGTTTTGGATACATAGGATTTCTAACACAAACGTAGCCTTCTTTCAGTCGTTTAATAAACCAATCCGAATAAAATGCCGGTATATCTGTTCTTCTGCTAACACTCAATATCATTCTATTCTACCTTTCCAATTACCAAAGCCGCACTTTTACAAATACACCAGGGATTGTATTTGTTTTCTATGTAATCTGGAATCCAATATGGGACTTCGGTTTCTTTTATCTCTTCTCCGTAAATAAAATATTCTTCTTCTGTCTTTCCTTTAAAGTAATATTTATGGATTTTATATTTATTCTCTGGTAGCAACGATGCAAAGAAATCAAAAGTATCTCGTGCTTTCTGCTTGTGGTTTATATCATTAAATATAATTATTGCATTCTTCGGCAAATACTCAACCACCTCACCAAATAGGCTCTGCATAAAAGAGTGCACTTCCTCAGTAGATTTATACTTTATAATATCGGAAATTACATATTGAAAAATAAGTATATTTGATTGAATCACTTTTTTCATCGGAGTAATGCTACTAAGAAAATCAAAAATATCTTTGTAATGGTATTTTAATGTAACTCTTTTCGATAACTTCTCTTTAATTATCGAATGAACTTTTTCCCATTTTTCATTTAGATCAATACCGTTGTATGAGATAGGCTTCTTAATCATACTACTTAGATTTGTTATTCCCAGCAGTTCCGTACAAGGCCCACACCCTATTGACAATATATTAAGACTATCAAAGTTTCTGATTTGATCAATATGTAACTTAAGTAACTGTTCTATCTCAAAAGCATATCTGTATGCATATTTGGGCAGATAATAGTTAATTACTTTTTCACATGAATATCTTTTCTTTTCTCCGTAATGGATGTCTTGTAAGAAACTGCTACAGTTTCCATTGCATGGATTATCGCACTCTATACATTCTTCAACATTGAAAGTTATATATTTTTCATTGCAAGCATGGATAATTTCATTTAAATAATCGACATGTGTTTGTCTCTGCCTTCCCAAGACCTTATGAGCAATGTTGGCGATTTCTTCACCAAGGTCCCACATAAATCCATATATATATAACGTCCCATTCGTGTAATACTTGAGATTCAGTTCTTCTTTTGATTTAATATCTTTTATAATCAAGTGCTTTTCTTCGAGTGTATTTTTCACTGCCTTGTCCTCTATCTGATATGACCTTTCTCCATCAGAAAAAAGACTGATTCGCTTTATAATTCCTTCAAAATCATCCTTTGAAACATTTTTGAAAGTTATTCTTTGCTCATCATTTTTTTTAACCGCAATTATTTCATTGATAAATTCCATTAATTCCTTATTAAGGTCTGGATTTTTACCAGTGCTACCATCAATCGTAAGGCCTTTTTTTGTATTATACAGTCTTAACAAACCTGGGGGCATACTGCTATAAAACTTAAGCTCGACAAACCCATTTTTTGTCTCTATTACCATGGTAAGACCTTTAGCATTAGAAAAATTATCCAACTTTTCTGCTACTGTGTTAAAATCAATAGGTATGTTTTTCAAACTTAACATATGCGCACCTACTCAAGAAAACTTATATTAACTGCATTATCGGTTTCTAACCCTTTCTTCTTGTCAAACCCTTTTTCTAGATAGAAACTTACCTTTGAACCAATCTGAGCATTTACACCACGACTTCTGATTTGATTCATCCTAAAATAGAAAGAACTATCACTTGTTCGAATAAATCCTGCCTTACCATCGGGTAAAATTTTTGATATAGTACCTTCCAGCTTTATAGAATCTTGCCATTTGTATTTTTGGGCTAGCTCGTTTATTTTTCTTTTTAACACTCTAGCCTCACTTGACTCAATATATTCTTTGCATCGTATAGAAAAATCCTTTTCTTCTGCGTTAAGCTTCCATTCATGCTCAGTTCTTATCTTTATCGAATAAGACTTTAATAAAGTCTCTCCTTCTGCATCACCTAAATTTATAAGAGCATTCCCCGTTTGCCAGAATAATTTTATCTTCATGTTATCGTCGCCAGGAGCCAATATCGCATTTAAGTAATTCTCTAAAGCAACTTTGTAATTACTTTGTGCTAAATAAATATCCCCCATATCTTGATATAAAAACCAATCTTTCTTTATTTTGAGAATGTCCCCTATAGTATTTATTGCTTCATCTTGCTGCCCCAGTTTTGCCATCGAGATGGCAATCCTTCTTTTAAACCAAATATCATTATTGTTATGTAGATTATTGATACTATCAAGTGCTTCCTTTGAGATACGTATGCATTCGTCATATATTTCAAGCTTTTCACATGATTTACTTTTCAGTGTATACCACTTTTCCTTATTTGACATAAACTCAACTTGCTTTCCATCATATTCTGAGGTATGGGTATCTTCAGATAGAGAACTGGGATCGAGCTTATCTACCCAGAGATTAACCTTTTTTGCATCAAAATTTTGTCTTCTTTCAAAATCTTTTAGAACCCTGAAAACAGTTAACTGGAAGAGCAAGTCTTTATTACTCTGATGATCCAATATATATTTAACGATTAACCTGGTTTCATTTACATTATTATCATTGAATGCTTCTTCTGAGTTAATTTTAACTCGAAATAAACACCACATATATGCAAATATGCACTGCTTCTCAAATTTATCTTCATCAAGATTTTTTAGCTCTTCATATAATTCAAGAGCCTTTTCATAATCCTTATTATCATATGAAATCTTTGCTGTTTCTTTTAGCTCTTCAAACATTTATCCTCTTCCTCCCAAAAAACAACCTGTGAGTATCGCAACAAAGCGGTCCTTCGGTAGCATTCACTTAAATCAAGTATATATGTATTTGAAATAAGCTATTGCTTTCACTAATCTTTCAATTTTTCAGCTAATCTGCACTGTTCGAACTGACACGACAATAGATTTCAACCTTCTTTTCTCTTTTCGGAGGCTTTGGAGTAAGAAAATGTATTCTTTTATTACCTTCCATAAGTCACCTCCAAAATTTAGATTTGTTATATTATGGGATGCTTATAATCACAACAATAAATCGACATTTTGATTTATAATATGTGAATATAATTTTATTCTGACTCTTAAATTTTTTTTGGATCCGTCATATATTCTTTCATTCCTGCATCTTCGTCTGCTTCTTTTAAAATACTACCTGTATCTGTATCCGTCACTCTATATGCTCGTCCATAGCTGTTACAATCTGCCACAGAGTATGCACTTCCAATGTTATCGGTTGACGTTTTAGTGTACCACTCTCCTGTTTTAAATGCTTTAAATTCTACATTGTAACGCCCCATTTGTTAACATCTCCTTTTAAATTCAAATTGACCAGCTTAATCTCCCATTAACATGAATCCATCTTTTCATTTAGCATAATTGCTAAGCTATTTATGGGTATTATCCATGCAAGGAAAAATATCAACATATAATTTGAAATGTTTCTTACTGTAATTATATACGCTTATTAATAAGCTCCTGAATTCCAACAGCAGCATCTTCGCTTATTGTGTAATCACTTTCAAGCAAATCCCCCAGTGCATATTTTCGCCCACGATAATCTATCACGTCATAAATAGAGAGTCTCACAATCGGAATATTTGTTACTAGATAAGACATATCCTTGAAAAAGTCATAAAAAGCTCTTTGTTTCCATCTTGGACTGCCATTTCCGGCCAAATCACCGTTTTTTTGAGCAGGTCCAAACATCTTCTCGCAACTGTCATTAGTCCATTTTCCGCCGAAAGAACCAGCTTTCAAACAATTATCTTTATATCTCCTGCAATAGTCTCTATATGTTTCCAGTGGAAATGTTCTAATTGCATCATATAAAGGCGATTCCAAAGTAGTTAATCTATAATCATTAAAATGCAGTTGCTCATCTAATTCAATTATACATTTTTCAGTAACGATATCCCATTTCCCCCTGAAAGCACATTCTCCTTCCATGCCGCCAAGCTTTCTGTAGACATCTAATATTTCTTCTTTTAGGCTTCCAAATAAAAGTTTGTCCATAAACGCCGGAATTAGCATATCGCTTGTTTTGAAAATCCCATTTTTTGTGATAATACTAACGAGTTCTTTTTCTTTCTTACCCATCATCAGCACCTATCCTTTAAATTCATAAATTGAATTAATATTATGCCACTCGTAGACAGAGCCTACGATGTCGCCGATGATTGCTCCAAGCATTATTTACGACCACCTCGGCGCTTGTAGTCCTTTTGAATATCGTCACTCCAGCCCTCCGGCATTGAGGCGCATTCGCGGAATGTTGCAACCGCTTCACTCATTACACGGAAATTCAGTTCAACACCTTCACTGTCTGCGTGGTAGTTCTGGGCACGGTCTGCGGAAATGCCGAACCGACCCGCCGTCTCAACCGCGTCGATGTTTGCGCCGAGAAAGATAAACTCCCACCCATAATTTTTCTTTTGCCGCTCGATCTGCGCCTTGACCTTCTCGGCCGAATATTCGCGACTGGAATTCTCTTCTCCATCTGTAATGATAACAAACATTACCTTTTCGGCTTGATAATCGTTGGCGGTATGCTTCTGGGCATTACCGATTTTATGGATTGTCCTACCGATGGCATCAAGGAGCGCGGTTGAACCGCCGACCTGGTACTCCTTTTCGGTAATTGGGCTGACTGCCTTGATATCGATGCGGTCGTGGAGCAGCTCGTGGTTGTTATCAAACAACACGGTAGTGATATGGCATTCACCCTCAACCGTCTGTTGTTTGGCAAGCATTGAGTTGTAACCACCTATAGTGTCAGTTTCCAAGCCACCCATCGAGCCGCTTTTGTCCAATATAAATACCAATTCAGTTAATCCTTTTTTCATTGCCATTTCCTCCTTAAGTTTTATTGTGACTTAAGGATAACAATTTCGGCAGGGCAGCCGGTCGCTTTTCAAGCGACATATCAGAGGGATATGTTAAGTTTTACGAAGTGGTCTCTCCATGGGCTTTGGAGCATATTATCTACGCATTCCATAATTCTTGCAGCATGGCTTGGTTGCAATGCAAATATGTAGTCTCGAACTGTACCTCGCTTAAACGTCACGCCAGTGATAACTGCATTCTTTAGGATTGAATCTTCATGCATCCATTCAAAACGCTGCAAATAGACAGATTCTTGCTCTCGGCAGCGGTGGTTGTAGATGATTACGCTTTTTCCGGCGGCAAAATAGTCGGCAATCTCGCTCGGGATCACATATTTATTACTTTTTGCGTACCCGGCAGATACGCTTTTTACTAGCAAACCATTATCAGGGTCGAGAAAAACAATGTCCGCATATCTAAGCACTTCTAATGCTTTATTATGCCAATCCCTGCGGGAGAAAGTCCGCAAGGGTGAATGAAGCACTTCGTGATAATAAACAGCGCTTGGGATAAGATTCATAGTTTCCAAAGCAGAAACGCTACGTTGACCATTGACTATTTCTTTTAGTGAATTTCTCAGCGAGTCATCACATCCATTATATCGCGTGTCTGTTATGTATCCGATATGTTTACCATCGGCATTATGGTTCTCATCTGGCGCCAAATACCAATTTACGCCGATGCCAAGTTCTGACCTTTTGATTTGCCTAAGCAAACCAATTTTCCCAAAATCCCCAACGTCTCCGGCATACCTATTTTGCATGCTCACCCTCCCAACAACGGTTGGTCGTATTTGAACAGCACCTCGTTAATCTCAAAAACGTCGTACTTCCCGCTGACAATGAAGTATTCTACAATAACATCGAACATCTGGCTGTGGGACAGAGCATATCCAGCCCGTTCTAAAAGGTCATCCGTTTCATCGAGCGACAACTCCAACGCCACTGCAAGGGCAATGGCAGTACGCTTGCTTGGTGTATAACCTTTACCAGTTCTGATTTTGGAAAACAACTTTCGGTCAAGGTTGGCACGTTTGTAGATTTCCACGTCTGTCTTGCCCTTAGCGTCAATCAACCGCAAGAGTGTCTCCGAGAATGGCTCGTCCAGTCTGCCTACCAGCTCGTCAATACCTGCGCCGACAATCGGTTCTTGCATGGGTGACGGCATATTATTGCTGATAAGGTCGGCTTCCTCAAGGACTTCACGCTCGACATCAAGCAACTCACGCCGATTATACTTGTGTTCTACGAAGTAATGCTCATCAATATAACTCTCGATTTCGCCAAGTAACTTCTCGCTGACAGCGAACGCTTCCTTGTCGAATACGGCGAGATACACTTCCAATTCGTGTTCTATGAGGAAATCCTGAATCGCTGTCGTGGCGACACGTAGGGCTTCGTCTTTCGGGTAACCATAAATGCCGCTTGAAATTAGTGGAAATGCTATGCTTTTACACTTGTTCTCCACTGCTCTTTTCAGGCTGTTTAGGTAGCAAAGGCGCAGTTGCTCTTCCTCACCGTTCTTGCCGCCACGATAAACTGGTCCAGCTGCGTGGACAACAAACTTGGCGGGTAGCCCGAACCCCGAAGTAATGATCGCGTCACCTGTTTTAATAGGCGCGAGTTTTTTACAGGCGGCTTGCAGTTCGGACGCTCCCGCTGCCTTAAATATGGCCTCGCAAATGCCGCCACCCATCTGGAGCTTGGTGTTTGCAGCATTGACGATTGCGTCAACCTTCATTTTCATGAGGTCCTGCCGGACTATGGTAAAGGGCATTAGCACACCTCCGATAACAACTTAGAAATACTACCGTCCATATTTCTAAGATCAACAAACGAAACTCGGACATTGACGCTGTCGTCAGATACATACCTTATGTCTGTTTTACTTACAGCATCGGAATGCGGATACAGTAGGACTATCCCTTTTGCATCATACTTCTTGCTGTAAGCGTACATCTGGTACATATCGGATTGCGAAATCCCGTTGTTCCTTGCATTATCAGAGAGCAGTTTCCACTTTGTGTCCAAAACGACCGTACGTTCGCCAGATTCTAAAACAAGGTCTGGTCTAAGGGCAAAGGCACGGGTCGGGCTATCAAATAGACTATATCTGGTGTCTTGCGTCCGAAGGCTGATACCACTCACAAGGTGCTTGCGAAACTTGGCTGCAACAAAACTCTCGAAAACTTTTTCCATCGGGAATAGAAGCGCCAGAGCAACCTCACTTCCGGCAAAGGCAGTAAAACTGTTGCCCCGGAGGAAAACGCGGCACCACGAAAGCGCTTTGTCGTAGTGGCTCATGCTGCGGTCGCTAATGCACTTTGAAAAGTCAGCTTCGTAGCTTTCTGAAAAATCCACACTTACAAAAAATGCGAGCAATCGGGCGGCGTTTTGACGGTTGCGGCTATCTGCAGTCTGTTTCAACAGGAAGCGGAGCGTGGACTTAATCAGGCGATTTTCGGGTCGGTTAAAGCTGAAATCGTCGTAGCGAACAAAGAATCGCTCATAGTTCATCAGATTGTGCTTAATGTTCTGCGAAGCTAGCAGTTTCCCTTTGTAGAACCGTTCGTTAGCCTCAACAGGCATATATGCAGCTTTCAACCCTTGCTTAGTCAGAACAGACACCTCATCGAGAAACATCTTGATGAATATTTCAAGGAGACTCAATTTGTCGGCATGCAAGTGCGAAACGTTAAAGTCCTTGAATGTCACATCTTTCAGCGTTTTTAGCATCTCAAGAAAAATCCGCTTCGTATCACCCTCGGAAAGGTCGCCGCCCGCTATCTTCGGCAATATCTCTATAACTGTCCCATCTGTCATCGTTATCAGCCCGACATAGTTGCGAGCAGTGATAATTTTACCAATGCCGCGGCGAGCGGACAAGGATAGTAGTTCGATCGCCTCTGTTTCTGTGCCGGAGGTATTAGCGAGTATAAAATTTTCAAGCGCATCGAAGGTTCTCTCGGGTAAACTCTGATATCCACTAAGCGATGCGCCTCGCGTAAAACCGCCGTATTCAGTTATGGTATAGGTCTTATTAGATAAACGCATAGGCGTCGACCTCCCTGAACGCCGAACTGTTTATCTCGTAGTATTCAGGAAAGTCAATATCGGCATTCCCGAATAACTTCACGGCATCGGTCTTTTTCACTATAAAGCGAGTGCTGTCATCAGGCTTCTGGTTATCACCCAACACAAGTTGGATCTTCTCGTAATCGTCGTAGAAGTATTCCTGCAGGAGCGGAATTATCTCATTCTCAAAGATCGTTGCAAGACGGTCAATGCTCGGGTCAGCTTTCAGTGGTTGTAGAAAATATGAATGACCAATGGTATGCTCACGATCGAGTAGCACGGTGATTCGCTTGTTGAGGGTATCGAGCATTTTGGCTATGTCGATGCCATCGACAAGAATATCCTTGAGTGTCGTCGATTCTGGCTGCATCTCAACAAAATTGAACCGGCGGCGTAGTGCCGCGTCGATTCGAGCAATAGAACGATCAGCGGTATTCATCGTACCTATAAGATATACATTGTCAGGCACACCAAAGTTTTGTCCTGAGTACGGTAAAGAGGCTCTCAATTGCTCGCTTGCCCCAATACGCTTCGTCGGCTCAATAAGCGTTATCAGTTCACCGAATATTTTCGATATATTTCCTCTGTTAATCTCATCGATTATGAAGACACGATTCGGGATTTTCACCTTTTGCGTTAATAGGGACGGCTTAAGTCCTTTTATTAGCTGAAGGGCGTCTGAAACGGAGATTGACAACTTATACACTGATGGCTGCATCATTAATTTTCCGGAGTTAAGCTCGTAGATATCTTCGTTGATGCCTGTTACAAGCCATTTTACTTTGCGAAGCCTTTTGTAGTGAGGATATTCATCGTGCCATTCTGGCTCACCCGTGATAACACCGATAGCATCTATTGTTTTGTTTGAGTAACACGACAGAACAATATCGCCGATTTGCATTTTGTAGTAGAAAGCGTTTAGAATATTCCTCCCATTATCACCCTTTTCATAAGTGTCTGGTAGGGTTTCGCCGTAGCTATCATAACCGATACGGATGTGACTATTTGCAAAGCACTCGGTTCGAGTAGGATTATCTCCTGTGCCTTCAAGTGAAACTTTCCATACAGTCGGATTCTTGCCAATCCCTAAGTCGACGCTCGCACCGCTCCCAATAGGTGTTCCTGCCTTGTCACAGAAAGCCTTGAAAATTCCATCGTGCACCTCATATTCGATTTCATGCCCAGACTCAGCTTTATCCTCCGATGAGACAACAGGACGAATACCTTCAATGAATTCCTCATATCCGAATGACTGGTGGAATGTCGTAAATGCAACAAGCCCATCTTCTTTATACTTTAGATACCGAGCAAATACTGTTTCATAATCCTCAGCTTTCACATCGGCTAATGGTTTCTCTTCAATGATGGCAACAGCATACTGCATTGAACTATAGGTCTTACCAGTGCCGGGCGTTCCGAAAAGGATAAGGTTTCTAGGAATTTTATTTCCGCTGGTTTGTCCTGTGGGGGCGCTAAACGGAGATACAACTCCATCTAACTTAGTATTTGCATTACTACTTTCTGGGGTCGAATCTCTTTTTTCTGTCCAAGCAGCATAGGAAATTTCAGGGAGCGTAATACCGGGTGTTTGTTCAGCCACTTTCGATTTGAGAGTATCAAGAAAAGCTATATATTCATTCCCGGAGCAATTACCGCTCGGAGCGGTTACCCCGTACTTAGTAGAAACATATGAGCGGGAGTTACCATCAAGCGGCATAAATATATTGGGGCGTATCCAATACAACCCCATTGTGATATAGGCAAGCCCGTTACCGTTGACTGCAATTGCTTTTTCAAAAGCCACCTTGAATTCGGCGGTGAAATCATTAGTTTCAGCGGCTTTCATGGCTAGCAGAAATAAATCCCAAACTTCATCCACCCCATTGAAGAATGAGTTCATATTATTTAGAACTGGAATGCCCTCAAACTGAGTGGGTGCGGAAAGCTTGATATCAAACGTTACAGCAAGAACTTTTGCCAGCACTGTGCGGTTCGCGTCCGTTGTACCACGATTCATAACCCCGATCACAGAAAACGGGTCAATTTGATGGTTGCGCGGTCCCCACCAGTCCTCCCGCTCAAAATGGAGATACTTCATAAGCGGCTGCTCCGAAGTGACCTTTTTTATCAATTCGAAGAGTTCGCTTCGTTTGTTACTGTATGTAAGTAGCTTGTCTGCAAGTGCCTCGTAAAACGGCACCCATTGGAATGCGTTTTCCATAACTGTTCCCTCCACCTATGGCGATTATTCTATATCTCGCCCATCATCATGCGGAAGCGAGGCTGAGATACCCTTTTGCCGGCCCTCACAGGCTTTTACATTTCTTATGAACATCCTTACCGTCAAACCCAGGTAACCTATTTACCTCAGCTTTTTAACCGTTAGACATTATAGACCTCACGACATGCCTCTTCATAGTCCCTAATCTCGGGCAATTCATGAATGAACAGACGGAACTTACGTCTGCGCACTGCAAGGGTGCTGCTCGATGGAGCACAATACCCAATGGCCTCCGAACCTGGCAAAGCAACCGCAATACTGTTTATTAAAGCTTGTGTTTTTTCAACTACAAGCATATGAGCAGTATTTTCAACATCAAATGGTGGTGTAACGGCATACGGTAGCTTGTGTACATGACGTCTGCCCATAGCTCCTTCTGGTTGAAAATCTGCTATAATGGTATCCAATGCCATGCTGTTGAGCATCCCTGTTATATAGAGCGCTTCCTCTTCCGAGTCAGCGATATACCAATAGATAGTTTGGTCAATAATAGTCTTCGCTTTGTCGATTTGATCGAACGATACAAAACATGCGCATGTGTATCCGCCTCCGGCACCCACCATTACAATTTGCTTTTCGTCATTAATTGCATCAAACACCTGTGGGTTTAGTTTGTTTCGATAGTTAATCCGATCAAAGTACTGATGTGCAGATTCGCCGGACTCAGCAAAAATACTTTGGAACGCAGTTGATGCACCTGCCCCATACTGTACCAAGTCGGCCTCGTCTACCACCATCCAACGTCCATCTTCCTTCCTCATCGGTAGAAGAGCCTTTGCTGCATCGCAGGCGTAAAACGGCAGAATGTGATTTGACATATAACAGTCGTAGATAAACTGATCGTCCATATTACGTACATTCAACGAAAAATCTCTGTAGCGTTTGGCGTCACTAACAAGATATGAGAGGTCATCATTCTGACGTGGGATAGGCCGAACCGACCATCGCCCGTTAGGTTGCCGCATAGCATTATGAAACACCAGCGTCCTTGGCATGATATCAGCGCCTTGTAAAAACGGAATTCGTTCTAAGACGCCTTCAGTAATATCATGCGCATTTGGGTTAGAGGACCAAGCTGAGCGCCTCCCCTGCCGTAACAATCGAAATTCACATGGTTCATCTTGTAAATCGCTACGTACACGCCGTCCGATAATAGGGTTGGGGTTTGCGCTGTTCAGTTTCTGCCCAAATACTACAATTGCTTTATTCTTGAATGTATCAGTAGGAACATCCCAAATCTCATTGACCCGCAGATGAACTTGCCAATCAGAACGGAGAAACTGCTGATTTCTGAACGGTTCGTGATGATATCCATTCAATAGTGTATCTGGCATAATGATGCTGCACAATGCGTTTTCCTGCAGATACTTATCTACTGAATTCAGGAAAAAGACCGTCGCAAGCTCAACGTGAAGATGCGAACTACCAGCTGGTTTGATTCCGTACCGTTCAGCTCTTGAAACTAGAACTGTTTTGTACGGATTGTCAGCCAGTTTGCTCATGGCCATCCAAGGCGGATTGGACACGATAGCATTGAACTGTCCTCTAACCAGACCAGGGCGATAGCTATTACCAAGAAGGAAAGGCCATATACCATTGCGACCTTCTCGTTGAAGCCTTTCCAGTGTGGGAATCAAGGCATAACAACTCGTTATTATAGCTTCTTGTTGCTCTTCTTCAATATAAACGCCTGCATCGCGTATTAACGTTGCTACAAGCGCCTCGGCTTGGGAGCGAGTATAGTCTTCTGTAGTATTACGAGCCCTGGCTTTCGCGGTTTCATAACACTTATGGATTAAAGAATCGAACAGTCTTCTATTCGTTGGAGTTATTAGGAATCCGGGTAAAGTAACCTGTTCGCCATCGAAAACCATCCGCAGGTCTTGTTCCTCATAATTGCCCTCAATTAAAGTAGTAATCGGAGCAGCTGTGAATAGAGAGTCAGCATGGTATATAGGTATCACCAAGTCTGCTACCGCATGCGGTACAAATGATCGCATAGCCATAGCCCAGTTAAGTTTTGACAATAAAACAGCCAACGGGTCAATATCAAATCCAACTACACTGTTTGTAAGTTGACGCAGCAAATTTGTTGGACAGTTATCAGGAACGATATGGTATCGGGCAATCGTTTGATTGATTGTCTCAACGACAAAAACACCCGAGCCGCAGCACATATCAACAAAGCTAGGGAAGTCTGACTGAGGGAGCAATTCGATAGCATGAGATACCATTTTCTGAGCCAACCACTGTGGAGTATATTCTTGCCCCAAGAGTAAACGACGATCCCTATCTGCCAATTGCGCGACCAAAGGCCCGAACAAATCTTCCGTTGCTATAATGCTGTAATCATATGCTGCCAAGTCATTTTGCATCTGCCTTGCAATCGTTACAATCTGATTGACGTGTGGGGCTTCGTTCAACCATCCAAAATAGTCATATTCAACCAGATTCACAAACCCCATAGCCCTGAACCATTGACCATTCAGGATGTTCCGCAGATTATCTCCTTCGTCTCGTACAACCGATCCGTTCAGGATATTGGCGCATAGTAATTTAGCAAGCGTGATCATATACAATTCGTTTACATAGATATTCCGGTTAAACGGCTGCCTTCCGTTGTTCTCAAGGTGGCTGACAAAGTTCTGCCAAAGAGACGCAATCATATTGCCATATTGCGGTCTTCCGGCAAACGCAGCATCTACAACATCCCGAAACCCATTAATATTCTGATAACAGAACACACTGTCAAATCCCATATCTGTTGCTAATGCCAAAGCACTAAGACGACGTGACCCTTCACGTCCAAGATATCGATTAATAAACAGGCCAAACCGTGTTAAATTATCGTCCGTATGGTCTTCAAGGTTTACCGCGTCGATTTCATGAAGTGTAATGTTATCTGGACCGTACTCCATTCCTGGTACTGGCTGCCGTGTGATTTGGACGCGGTAAGCAACCCAATGAACGGTATCTGATAATACACCAATGATGTTATCGCAGGCAATGCCCTGATTCAATAAGGCTGAGCAATACTCTTCAACCTGATGGTATCCTTCAGCGTAGATTGCTCTGACTGTCAGATTCCTCTCATATTCAATTGCCGTCATTCCAACAAGCGAATCTATAAAGCCATTCCTTCTCAAACCCGCTGCATCTATGTAGTGTACATTAGCTTCTGCACCTGTGCTATGCTCCCGAATCCACCATGGGTTTTCGGGAAACATCTGCGGAAAATTGGCAGAAAGCAGATGCCGAAGCACATCTTCTGGCACCCCTGCGCGCATCTGAGCGGTAGCTTCTGCAGCAAATGCTCTGGCGGTATGTAAATTAATTTGAACCATAACGCTTCCTCCTTAATCCATTAGCGTTGCCGAGAATTAACCTTTGACTGCAGATAGATTCGTAATGCAACACACTTTTCATGGGAATTTGAACTACCTAACAACGAACTTAATACTGCGTAATCAATTTCGGCTATAGTATTGCTATTCTCGGGAGAGTTCCCTTCGGCAAGGCGTTTCCCGAGATGGGATAATGATGAAATCAACTCATCTGTCGGAAGAGGCAACAGTAGCTTTCGAATGTGTGACGCCTCCACCTTCAGTGCGCCTCCGCCCATCTCCGTGGCGATTGTTTCCAAATAACTTAGAGTCCAGGTTGAATTCAGGAGCGCAAACATCGCATATACTTGTTGCTTACCTCCTGTTACCACCCAAAGCGTCGAAAAGTTTGCATCTACAACGATGCCCTCATCAGCAATCAAACAGCATCTGGCATTTTTATAGTTCACGCGTGAGATGCAAAGTTGCGGCATATGCCTATTAGTAAGAACAGGAATCATAAACCAATGACGGCGCATTATACCTCCTGGGGTCTCGGTATTCCGTATGTTCGGCTTCACAGCACTTAATTCAGGAAAGGATGTACGCTGTCCTTTACTCTCGATAGGGGTATTCTCAGCAATGGAGATATGTTCAGCTAACGGTGCATCTGCGTCATCCTGTATATGGCCATTAGTGTTATAAATATCCTCCTGAATATAAAGCAACCTATGAGGAAGCATGGATTTTGAAATCACTAATCCATCGCGAGCATCGCTCTGATAACGAAAAGCAGGTAACAAGTACTTCTGTGCAACTGGAACGATTCTTTCTTTAAAAACCTTGTCTGCAACAAGATAATCAACAGACCCCTCACTCCTTGAATGCTCTGTGTAAAAGAACTTATTTGCACCTGTTCTTAAACCCTGTCCGACCTGAAAACCCCAAGCTCCAAGTTCTGTTAGGTTGGTCGAAGGAATGTCGCCCCCGATTACCTCTTGCAGTTCCTTGGGAATGCATGTCTTTGTCAAATTTTTTGTGTTAGGCTCCAGTTTTGTTAACAACTTCTCATAGACTTTCGAAGTAGACATTTCCGAAAGGAAGGTACCGAGGTGAATCTGTCTGATTTCAAAGTCTTCTCCGGAAACATCACAATTGGAATGCAGAAGGTTATCGAGCGCTGCATATCCTTCTTTCCCGTTAATCGATAACTTCTGAACCAGGCTATCCTCACCAATCAATCCGGCACCGAGCCTGATATGCTTATATACTGAATCCCCAATTTCATTAAGGCTTTCTTTGTAAGGCACTCGTTTTGCGACAAAAAGATTCGTTTTAACCAGTGCATCGGGAAACCACACCGAATTCAAATCTTCAACGATATACTCAATATCAAAGAACTTCAACAACATATATTTTATGGACAACGCATAATCACGGCTGATCCAAGACTCTGGCACAACCATAGCAATCCGTCCACCTACTTGCGCTAATGCTGAACAAAGAATCCACGCGGGAACCGCAAGATCGGACAACCCAGAGTAGTTTTGAATGATCTGCTGAAAACATACCTTTTCATCGTCATCAAGATGGCTTATCTCATCCACCAGCTCGCTGAGGCTCCGACGCGTTTCTTTTGCGCTTTTCAGACAAATGCCATCACTTTCAAATCTACCCATGGACTGATAACGAACATATGGTGGGTTGGTGATTACCAAATCCCAAGCCATGCGTCTCAAGGCTAAGTAAGGTTCGGTTGAAAAAGCATCTCCTATATAAACATTGCCCGGAGCAATTCTTTTCATGCACAGACTTCCGGCATCAGGATCGATCTCAATTCCGCTTATCTTCTCGGTCGGTATCCCTGATTGAATAGCTGCAGTGAGCATATCTCCAACCCCGGCCATCGGGTCAATGACAAACTCTCCGCCTGTCAATGAACAGAGGTTGATCAGCAGGTTGGCTACCTTGTTGCCTGAAAAGTACTGTCCAAGACGTTTTTTCGTTATAGCATCCGTCATTTGACCGCCTCCATTTTACGCGCTATATAGTCATAGGCGGTTTTTGCATCAAATTCTACTTCTATACCACGCTTCAGGCATTTTCCAATATATTTTGCATAAATCTGCCGCTCGTTCTTTGCAGTGTCTGAATCATCATTTTCAATGACTTCATCAAGTATTGCTTGTGAATGCAAAGACGAATGTATGCCTTTACCCTTTGATAAAAGAATTAACGGGTCACCTTGGACAGATCCCTCTGAAACAACTTGTTTGAAACTTGCCTGACATTTATCCAGCGAAGTCGTAGCTTCAACGGAGAAGCCAGCGTCAGAATAAGCTGTACATAGTGCGTTCCAGACTACCGCCTTCGACGAATGGAACACGACAGTCGCAAATGCATCGTCTTTCAGAACCCGCTTCATTTCACCAAAAACCTCAGTCATCATCTTCCGATAGCAAGGTACATCTTTTTTCTGGGACTGACTTATGATAATCTCATCTGCACGGTTGGTTGGTTCTCCAATCCATAGCTCGTTAATTTGATTCACTTCAGCATATGGGATAAAGTCACCGAATGGTGGGTCAGTAAACACATAGTCTATGGATTCATCTGGCTGAGTTAAGTGCTGACTGCTTTTGTTGATCACATCAAAATGTCCAGTACAGTGATTCAAATAAGTGAAGGCATCTTCAAAAGATTTAAGCTTACGCCTGACACCCGTGAGAATGTTCTTTTCAACTGGTAAACTACTAATATAAAGAACCCCGCTTTGCGCACTGGTCAATACAAAGTCCTTAGAATTCTTCTTGACAACAACCCGCGTCATTAAAGTCGCATGTGAGGCATTGTAACTCAGAAGAAGCAATCTAATTGCATTGCGTATCTTAGGTTCAAACTCATCTGCCTTTTCCCACAACAAATACATGACAAGGAAGTTCCTCTTGGTGTAGAAATGGTGCAAGTGCGAGATACCTGTATGGTAACCAGAGCGGTACAATTCTCCCCACACAATCTTTTGAGCTTCATATGAACGTGGGTATTCCAAAGCCTCTGCGGCTTTGAATTGTTCGATATCAGTTTCGTTGGCCTCCCGTACCCACTTATTCCGACCAGTCTGCCCGTAAACTCTAACCGGTACACGTTTTCTTCGTGTTATCGATTTATCAAGTAAGTTATCATATATTTCTTCTGTAACATATTCAAAGTCAGATGCTTTACCTTTGTGCCCACAGAGAGGGCATATGCCATCACCGTCTATTCTAAGCGGGTCATAACGTACCATTCCTGCATAATATGTAAACTCCTTACCACAGTGAGAGCACAGAACTATATCCGAATAGATTATATGGCGAATAACGCCCCTATTTCCTTCTTCATCTTTTGTATTATAATTTGGCAACTCATCTTCCATTGTATCCAACAAATTTTTTACAGCTTTAGTAAACAACTTCTGTTCAGGTGGGTTTGCCATTACTTGTGAGGCAAATGCTCCATATTTTCCAATCTCATAGACGAGAGCATTCCTTGCGCCCCATTCGGGCTGAAAGTTGAATTTCTTCGCCAGTATCTTCATGGATTCCGTTGGATGCTCACACATAAGAGCCGCTATTCCAGTAGAACCACTACCTCCAAATACATCCAAAACCGTATCACCTGGCTTTGTATGTGCAGCTATATAGATAGCTATGGATTCTGGAGAGATTTTTGTTGGGTAAGCAAATGTATTATAAAAAAAGCCACCCCTAGTTGACGGTAAATCCATGTTATAGAGTTTTACCCAAGGTTGCTCTTTCGATATAAAAAATGTGTCAAGTTTGTTCATTGTTTTAATCACCAATCCAACGGCTTATGCCGCTATATTTATCTTACTTCTCTTCATCATCTGAAACGATTTCCATAATATCTGACACGTCACAGTCCAACGCTCGGCAAATTTTAACCAAAACATCCGTATTTACATTCTCACTTTTTCCAAGTTTAGTAATTGATGCAGAACTGACACCTGCAAGCTTTTGCAGATCCTTTTTCTTCATGTCTTTGTCAATTAACAATTTCCAGAGTTTTTTATAACTTATAGCCATCGTAATCACCTCTCCCCAATGGTGGTCATAATAAGGTCTAAATAAATATACCACAAACTAGTATTAAATTCAATGCTTTTTCTTTACGAACGCATGAAATTTTGATGCTAATTATTGATTTTTTCTCTTCTAAGTGCTATAATGTTATACATCTTGTACTGGAAGGGCTGCAATATGGTGTCTACCGGACGTTCTTTTGCTGAATATGTAAAAAGTAAATGCTATAACGGCCTTTGCGACGCCGCTGCTCAATACGTCAAAGAAAATTGGCAACGGCTTGACTTGTATTCCAACCGGGTACAGCACATTGAAAATGCCGAATTTGTAGATGCGACAATTCAGCGTGTATATATTAGCGACCTTCCTAGAATGCGTGTTGCCTTTGATATTGCTGTGGAACTTGAAGTAGAGGTATCTGAGGCGAACCGCCACAACGACTACTCCGATGAATGTTTCTCTTGGGTACGGATCTCCTGCGAGGGAGACTTGTCCCAAGCTCTCGATGATTGGAATATTACAAACATTGAGCCGTATAGCAAAAATAATGCCCCGGAGAACTCGCTTTCAGATGCACTCGTACCATATATCCCCAAGGATAAATTGGAGGAAGTAGCTACTGCTTTCCTCGAAGATAATTATCCGGAGGCGCTCCAAATTCAACGAAGCGGTCAGCCGCCAGTATACGTTGACCCTGCCATCCTGGCAAATAGGCTTGGATTGACAATAAGCACGCATCGCATCAAAGAGGATGCGTCTGTATTTGGACAGATTTTCTTCGTTGACAGTGACACCGAAATGTTTGACGTTCGTACTTGTGCGACAAAGAGGGTCCATGTAGATGCAAAAACAATCGTTGTAGATCCGGAGATGTACCTCCTCCGTAATCTTGGATCTGTGAACAACACCATAGTCCATGAATGCGTCCATTGGGTAATGCACCGTAAGGTTTTTGAACTGGAAAAACTATATAATAACAAAGCCTCTAGCATCAACTGCGAAGTTGTCGGTGGTGCAAAATCCGAAATGGCGAAAAAGGCCACGGAATACATGGAACGGCAAGCAAATCAACTGACTCCAAGAATTCAGATGCCGGCCGGTCCATTTAGGGCGAAAGCCAAAGAGTATATCGCAAAGTTCATGCGTGAAACGCGCGCTCCTCACTCCATAGATGTAATGGAGATGGTCATTACCGCTTTGATGATGGACTTCGGCGTTTCCAAACAGGCCACCAAAATCCGCCTCGTTGAGCTCGGTTTCGAAGAAGCCATTGGCACGTTTACATATATTGATGGCCGCTATGTGAAGGCGCACAGTTTCAAAAAAGGCGCTATCAAAATTAATCAGACCTTTTCTATCGGCGCACAGGATGCAGCCATTGAGCGCTTTAAAAATCCTGTGCTTCGCTCACTAACAGAAAACGGCGATTATCTGTATATAGACAGCCATTTTGTCTTTAACACTCCGCTGTATGTGAATTACAATACAAACGGCAAGATGGAATTAACGGATTATGCTCGTTCCCATATGGATGAGTGCTGCCTCGTCTTTGACATGAACATAAAAAGCAATGTTGGCGAAGAATACTATACAGCGTGCTTCTTGAATCGTGAGCCGAGTGATATTACTTTTGAACTCACATTCCACAACGGATACCAAAATGCTCCTCAAGAACGCCAAGTGGCTATGCGGAAGAAAGTGCAAGCCGAGGAATTGGAGATTCGTAAAAAAATGACCGATGACCCGGAACAATGCATGGAACTTCTACTTGAATGGCGCGGCATGAATTACACAGATCTTGGCCTTGAAATTGATCGTGATCCGAAGACCATCAGTCGGACAGTAAAGGGAACAACGAAGCCGACTGTCGAGACAGCAGCCCTTATATGCTTCGGACTCCACCTCCCTCCTACGATCAGTTTCAAGCTGATAGAGGTCCTCGGCTGCAAGCTGAACCCCATGATGTATCCCGACCATCAATGGATAAACGAGGCTCTGTACATCAAATATCCGGAGCCGATATGGGTAGTCCGGGAATATTTAGAGCCGTACGGAGTAGAAATTTAAAAATTTTTTGGGCAAAAAACGGACACGGCATGTCCGGTCAGAACACACTCATCACAAACCGTGGTGGGTGTTTTTTTTGAGCAGATGTTAACAATTATAAAAAATCATAAACATTGTTGACATAACAGTGGTTACGTAATATACTAGTGTTAGCAATCAAAAATAAATGATACCGATTGTTAACAATAGTTTTTTTCAAGGGGAGAAAAGAAAATGATAACAAGAGAAGACGAACCTAACATTGATTTTGGCCTGCACGTAACCTTTGATGGTAAGAAATATGTAATGGTGATGCCGAAATGCCAGGATGAATATCCAATAGGCGGTCTCATCTGCGAGTACACAAGGTTGGCTCCCACGGAACTGAAGGACCTTATTATGGCGTGTGAAAGCTTGGATAAACCGGCAACAGTTGACAACTTCGTTGAAACCTTCATGCAGCTTCAAGAAAAGATGACTGACAATCTGCCACCGGTAATCGGAACTATGGTAGCCGTGGAATTTATGAATACCTCTGAAGACTGGTTTAATGCAGTAAGGACTGACCGAGTTGAAGAATACAAGAAACACGTTGTAACAAACACATATGATAGCGTAAAGGAATTTATTTTTGAGAACACGGGTTATTCGGAGATTGGTGGAGAAACTGTTCTTCAGCTTCTGCTGACCTGCTACTTGAATTTCGCAAGCATTTATGTCATCACAAAGCATATGTTTACGCAGATAATGGAAAGCAATGAAATCGGGAATGAAACTCACGACCGAAGCATAGAACTCATATCTGCAATGTATGGCAGCTTTATGGATGCGCAGCACATCGACTACAGAATAATCAGAATCGAAAACAGCTTTGAATCGTTGTATACAATCAAAACATCCATTTCCCTCCTGCTTTTTGAAATGGCTCAATGCATCAATACTGAAGCCCTTATCGTCAAGTGCAAGAACTGTGGTCATTACTTCGTTCCGGAAGGAAGGTCGGATTCGGTGTATTGCTCTTTCCCTCTGCGTGACAACAAGGAAAAGACCTGCAAGGATGTCGGAGCCCAAATTACCAGAGCAACCAAAGAAAAAAACGATACTGCTACGAAGGAATACCGCAAAGTGTATATGCGCTATAAGATGATGACGAACAGACATCCTGAGGATTCAGACGCCGCTGCAAAACTCGACCAGCTGACAACCGAAATAAAAACCTGGAGAAATAAGCTGGCGCACGGGTTAGCCACAACAGAGGAATTCCTTGAGTGGCTCAATCAGTTTTGAGGGGGTGGCTAAATGGTAAAACGCCCGATCCGTGACCTCCACAGCTGTAAGGCGACACAACCCCGTTTCTGTGACGTAATAGTCGAAGGAGACCAGGTCTTCCTTGAAAAGAAGTCCGATAAGAACAAGTATGAAAAGATTTCCTGGGACGATGTAGTATACCAGGTAGAAGCAGCAAAGAATATAGCCGTTAACGAATAAACAGAAACTACCGCCATCTGCCCCGTAACCAATCGAGGAGCAAACCGCCGGAGTTATCTACTAAGCCTATAAAAGGCATAAATAGATAACTCTGGCTTTTTCTATTTTCACGGATTTTGGTTGGACATGACGTGTCCGTTATGCAAAAAATTTCAGTGCTAATATGAAAATGTAATAAATCTCAAAGCCTGAGATGCGCATTAAGGCGGCGGGATACATAGGAAGTTCCAAGCACGGCAGAAGCCGTGTTTGAAGCCTCAGATGTGCCCACCGTGCCTTGCCATGCCCATTTTATGCAACTGTGGCCGGTGTACATCGAAGCACCGGCTTTTTATGTGTCCTTGCCGCCCGACCCGCACACAGGCGGAAAGGATAATTTATGTCAAACAACGCCAATCAAAACCAAAACCGCGAGTACAAGGTCTACATACCCAGCACCCACCAGTTCGTCCCGGTGACGAAGGAATTCTACTATGAATACTACCGTCCCATCTGGCGCACTCAGAAAGAAGCACAGAAAAACGGCCAGTGTATGTGCTCCAGAAGCAAGTTATGGCGCTGCGACGGCTGCTGCCTCGATTGCTCGTATCATGCGCCAGGAAATGTTTGGTCGCTTGAGTACGAGCAGGAGCTCATGGGGGACAAGCGAGAGGATCCCAGCGCCGATATCGAATCCGTTGTTGCGGACAAGCTGGTGCTGGATCAGCTTTTCAATCGTCTGGACAAGCTCTTTCCCGAAGCTCGTCGTATCGGAGAGCTTCGCATGGAAGGTGTATCAGACCGCGACATCGCCGACCTTGTCGGAATACCCCGCAGCACCTTCAGGTCACGTCTTGAAAAAGTTGAAGCTCTGCTCCGAGAGGATTATGGTAACATCATTTAATTAGACATGATCTCCGGCCTCCCTTATACGGTGGTCGGAGATTTTTTCAAAAAAGTTTTTCTGTTTTTCGTCCAAATGGGCCTTTTCGTTCCAGTGAGTTGTGAAAGCGATACACAACCGGCTTTCAGAACGGAGGTGAAACGGAATGTATCAGCCCCAAACAAAACCCCAGAGCTGCACTGCGGACGATGAGCTCGTTAACATTCTCACCGCAATCAGCATCGTATCCATGCGGCTGGCAAGAAAACTGACCTTGCTTGCCGGACAAAGACAATCTACGGAAGGAGGAAAAACAGATGAGCAAAATGAGCGAAATTGCCGCAACCATCGAAGACCTGCGCAGATGCGCTACCACTATTAACGAGGCCGCCAATTGGCTAGCGGAGCAGTTTAGCGGCGATGAGCCTGTTCCCGTTGAACTGGTACTTACACTGGAAGCGGTCAGAGCTGTCCTGGCAGACAAGTCTCGTGCGGGCTTCACCGCTCAGATTCGCTCTCTGCTCCAGAAATACGGTTCAGATAAGCTGTCGGGTATAGACCCCTCTAATTACAAGGCACTGCTCACCGATGTGGAGGGACTAACTAATGCCAACTAAAGGACATGCTGTTCTCTCCGCCTCTAGCTCCGACCGCTGGCTCCATTGTCCGCCCTCTGCTCGGCTCAGTGAGAGCTACGACGACAAGGGCAGCGATTACGCCGCCGAAGGCACCGACGCCCATGCGCTCTGTGAGTACAAGCTCCGTCGGGTGCTTGGTATGGAGGCCAAAGACCCGACCAAAAACCTTACCTGGTTCAACGAGGAAATGGACGACTGCGCTTCTGGCTACGCCGCCTATGTGCTTGAACAAGTGGAAGCCGCAAAGCAAACCTGCGCTGATCCTGTTATTCTGATCGAGCAGCGCGTGGATTTCTCCCGCTGGGTTGAGTCCGGTTTTGGAACCGCCGACTGCATCATTATCGCAGACGGCACCTTGCAGATATGCGATTACAAGCATGGGATTGGTGTCCTCGTAAGCGCCGATAAGAACCCACAGATGATGTGCTACGCCCTCGGGGCTCTTGAACTGTTCGACGGTATTTACGACATCGACCATGTCAGGATGACTATTTACCAGCCGCGTCGAGATAACGTCAGCATCTACGATCTTCAGAAGGATGAGCTCTATCGTTGGGCTGACGATGTGCTTAAGCCTACCGCCGATCTTGCTTTCGCCGGTGATGGCAACTTTCTCTGCGGCGAGTGGTGCGGTTTTTGCAAAGCTAAGCATGATTGCCGTGCCAGAGCTGAGGCCAATATGGAGCTTGCCCGGTATGATTTCAAGTTACCCCCTCTGCTGGAGGATGTAGAAGTAGAAGAAATCCTCGCGCGTATCGATGACCTTATTTCTTGGGCTACGGATATAAAGGAATACGCCCTGCAGCAAGCAATTAGCGGAAAGGCATGGAATGGCTGGAAACTGGTCGAAGGGCGCTCAAACCGCAAGTACACAAACGATTCGGAGGTTACTGAAGCAGTCAGCAAAGCAGGCTTCGACCCATATGAACGAAAAGTCCTCGGCGTCACTGCCATGCAGAAGCTACTAGGAAAATCCCGCTTTGACGAACTCCTCGCGGAGTATATCGAAAAGCCTCAAGGTAAACCAACGCTTGTACCGGAGAGCGATAAACGTCCGGCCATGAACACAGCCAAAAATGATTTTATGGAGGAAAACGATTATGAATAACAACACAAATAAAGCCAACAACCCGATGAAGGTTATCACCGGTCCCGAAACCCGCTGGAGCTACGCAAATGTCTGGGAAGCCAAGAGTATCAATGGTGGCACTCCGAAATTCTCTGTTTCACTCATTGTCCCCAAATCCGACACCAAGACTGTTGCCAAGATCAAGGCCGCTATCGAAGCAGCCTATCACGACGGTGAGTCAAAGCTCAAGGGCAACGGCAAATCCGTGCCTCCGATGGCAGTGATTAAAACTCCCCTCAGAGATGGGGACTCTGAGCGTCCGGATGATCCTGCTTACACAAACGCCTACTTTATCAACGCAAATTCTGCTACTGCCCCCGGTATCGTGGACGCTGACCGCAATCCCATTCTGACTCGCTCCGAGGTGTACTCCGGCGTGTATGGCAGAGCCAGCATCAGCTTCTATGCCTTTAACAGCAATGGCAACAAAGGCATCGCTTGTGGACTGAACAACCTGCAGAAGGTGCGCGACGGTGAACCTCTCGGCGGTAAAGCCAGTGCTGATTCCGATTTTGCAACTGAAGATAATGATGACTTTTTGTCTTAAGAAAGGACGGTAAAACGATGACAACTGTATTAGTAAATATCCTTTTGGGTTTATATTCCATCCTGTGCGTAGCGTTCTTGATCTCAATGATTCAGAGCATTCGTAACGACCGCAAGAGTGCTAAGCGCAATGCAGAACGCGAGGTTCGTGATAAAGAATATCACGAAAAGCGTATGAGGGATTTCAAATAAGAACCTGTGGATGGAGGGTGGCGGGAGCAATTCTGCCACCCTTAGGGCTATGAGAAAGGATTGGTATATATGGAAGAAACATGGAAAGACATACCCGGCTACGAAGGTAAATATCAAGCCAGTACGCTGGGACGTATAAAAAGTCTTGAGCGCATGGCCATCAGTAAGAATTGGTATACAGGAAAACCATTTTACCGCACTATTCCAGAACGGATTCTAAAACCTGGTCGCTATTGTAAATGTGGTCATATTTCTGTGATTCTTCGTAAAGGTACTAACGGCAAGCCTGTGCACCAGCTAGTTATGAAAACTTTTGTCGGAGAACCTCCTGAAGGTATGGAGGTTCTTCATTTAAATGGTGTACCAACTGATAACCGTTTATCAAATCTTCGCTATGGTACCAGAACCGAAAACATTCTTGATGTTTATCGGCAAGGTGGGCGCTGGAGAAAACTCTCATTGGATGATGTTGAGGCTATCCGCTTTGGACTGTGTTGCGGAATAAAAGGTTGTGAGCTCGCAAGCATGTTCGATATTTCATCACAGGTTATCAGCAAGATTAAGTGCGGGAGGTCTTTTGCATGGCTGAAATAAAGACCTTAAGTTGCGACATCGAAACGTTTTCTAGCGTCAATCTCGCCAAATCCGGTGTGTACCGCTATGTCGAGTCGCCGGATTTTGAGATCCTGCTGTTCAGCTACAGCGTGGACGGCGGCGAAGTGCAGGTCGTCGATCTTGCCTGTGGCGAGAAGATACCCAATACGATTATTGCTGCGCTCACAGATGAAACGGTGACAAAATGGGCTTTCAACGCCAACTTTGAACGGATCTGTCTGTCGCGCTTTCTTGGCTATCCCATCGGCGCGTACCTCTCCCCTGCCTCGTGGAAGTGCTCAATGGTGTGGGCGGCGACGATGGGACTGCCGCTTTCACTAGAAGGCGTCGGCTCTGTGCTCAAGCTGGACAAGCAGAAACTGACCGAGGGAAAGGACCTCATCAAATATTTCTGCCAGCCCTGTGCGCCGACAAAATCTAACGGCCAGCGTACTCGCAATTACCCATATCACGCACCAGACAAGTGGTCCATGTTTAAAAAGTATAATGCCCGTGATGTGGAGACGGAGATGTCCATTCAGGAGAAGCTCGCCAAATTCCAGGTGCCGGACAGCGTATGGGACGAGTACCACCTCGATCAAGAAATCAACGACCGTGGTGTGTCTCTCGATATGACGCTGGTTCAGGAGGCCATTAACATGGACAGTCGCTCCCGCTCGGAGCTCACTGCCGCTATAAAGTGCCTGACCGAGCTGGATAATCCAAATTCGGTACAGCAGATGAAACTGTGGCTTGCCGAAAATGGCATGGAAACCGACACGCTCAGTAAAAAGGCTGTCGTCGAGTTACTCAAAACAGCACCACCGGAACTTGCAGACGTCCTTACGCTTCGGCAGCAGCTTGCCAAGTCATCGGTGCGGAAGTATCAGGCAATGGAAAATACAGTCTGCGCTGACGGTCGCGCCCGTGGGATGTTTCAATTTTATGGTGCCAATCGAACTGGACGCTGGGCAGGAAGGCTTATTCAAATGCAAAACCTACCTCAAAACCATCTAGAGGACTTGGCTGAAGCCCGTTCCCTTGTGCGATGCGGAGATTTTGAAGCTCTGGAAATGCTCTATGAGGATGTACCGGATACGCTGTCGCAGCTCATTCGCACAGCTTTTATTCCGAGAGCCGGTGCCAAGTTTATAGTTTCTGACTTCAGTGCCATCGAAGCCCGCGTAATCGCGTGGCTTGCCGGTGAGCAATGGCGACAGGATGTGTTCGCCAAGGACGGCGATATCTACTGCGCTTCAGCCATTCAGATGTTCAAGGTTCCAGTTGTGAAGCACGGTGTCAATACTCACCTACGGCAAAAGGGCAAAATCGCAGAATTGGCGCTCGGCTATGGCGGCTCTGTTGGTGCGCTCAAAGCAATGGGTGCGCTCGACATGGGGCTTGATGAGGACGAGCTCCCGTCGCTGGTTGATGCGTGGCGGCAATCCAATCCGCACATCGTGAAATTCTGGTGGGACGTAGACCGTGCCGCTATGGAGGCTGTCCGCAATAAGCGCACCAACTCGACGCATGGTATCACCTTCTCCTGTCAAAGTGGGATGCTGTTTATGACGCTCCCTTCCGGCAGACAGCTCGCCTATGTGAAACCGCGTATCAGTGAAAACAAGTTCGGCGGGCAGTGCATCACCTATGAGGGTATCGGTGGTACAAAAAAGTGGGAGCGGCTGGATTCCTACGGGCCAAAGTTCGTGGAAAACATCGTACAGGCCACCTCTCGTGACATTCTTTCCTACGCTATGCAGACACTCCGGTGCTGTTCCATAGTTATGCACATCCATGATGAGATTGTTATTGAAGCCAATCAACGAATGTCGCTTAAAGCGGTTTGTGAGCAGATGGGCAGGACGCCATCGTGGGCTAAAGGACTGCTGCTCCGTGCCGATGGCTATGAAACGGATTTTTATAAAAAAGATTAAAAGATTTCGTCCAAAATGGGCTTTTTATTCCAGTGAGTTTTAGAGATGGACGAAAAGCCCATCCGGATGGGAGGTCGACATGAGTATAGACAAGTACAACAACGAGGGTTATTACGACCCGACCGCCTTTGAAGCAATGTCCGTTATAGAAAAAGAAGAACAGGTGCTTCGGGCATTCCGGCCAATCGTGTATATCTGCTCTCCCTATGCCGGAGAGATAGAGAAAAACGTGAAAGCCGCGCAGGGTTACAGCCGATATGCTGTGGAGAAGGGATACATTCCCATCGCGCCACATCTGCTGTTCCCACAATTTCTAAATGAAAATGACCCTACCGAGCGCCATCTTGGGCTGTTTTTCGGCAACGCCCTGATGAGCAAGTGCTCGGAAGTTTGGGTGTTCGGCAACACAATCTCAGCCGGTATGGAGGCTGAAATCAAGAGAGCCAAGTGGAAAAATTACCGCTTGCGCTACTTTAATGAAGACTGCGAGGAGGTTTAAATCATGTACGCTATTACAGAAAAGGAAAGAAATATCGACGGCATCACTATCACAACCTTTAGCCGCGACATATACAACGCGAATGTTCTCGAAGTCGAGGCCGGCACCAACGGCTATAAGGGTGGAGATACCGGCCACGGCAGCCGTACTTACTTTCGCATAGAGAATGCCGGAGGCACTGACATTGAAGCGCATCTGATAGGGCCGTATGGCACAGATGGCATAGAGGTTTTTCTCGGCGGTGACTGCGAGCTTGAAACAATTATTACCGCACTCAAATTCATCACCAAAGTGCTGGAGGATGGCGCAACGGAGGTGAACGACTGATGTTCACCGTTTATCACTCCAATTTCAACGGGAACCCTGGCAACTGTTCCTATCCGCACAAAGTGGAGATTACAGATTCGGCATCCCTGAATGCTGCAGTTGGTCATGACTATGTGTGTGCGGAGTATAAGAATAACTACCGCAATGGCGACAACTTCATCGGCAGCGATTGCTTGCCAGTTGACTGCGACAACGACCATTCTGAAAACCAGCAAGATTGGGTGCTGCCCACTGATGTTATGGAAGCGTTTCCCGGCGTAACCTTTGCCGTTCATTACAGCCGATCGAATATGCGCGAGAAAAACGGCAAACCTGCTCGGCCAAAGTTTCATGTCTTGTTTCCTATTGACCACGTTACAGACGCGGCTTGCTATAGCGATATGAAGAGGCTGGTCAACGCCATCTTTCCGTATTTTGATACCAAGGCGCTGGATGCAGCTCGTTTCTTCTACGGCACCAATTCGCCGGAGGTTGAGATTTACGAAGGCAGCATAAACTTGAGCGAGTTTCTGGAGGGCAATGATTTCGATGCGGATATGACCGGTGGCCATCGCTCCACTCAAGTCATACCGGAAGGAAGCCGCAACGCCACCTTATCCCGCTTCGCCGGTCGTGTTATCAAGAAGTATGGCGACGGTGATGCAGCATATCTATGCTTTCTGGAAGAAGCCGCAAAATGCTCACCTCCGCTTGATGAAGCTGAGCTTAGGACCATCTGGCACAGCGCCCAGCGTTTCTTCGCTAAGTTGCAGCAGCAGGACGGCTATGTTCCTCCCGATGTCTACAACGACCAGACATCGTATAAGCCCGGTGATTACTCCGACGTGGGACAGGCAGAGGTGCTGGCAAAATACTTCTCCGGCGAATTGCGTTATTCTCCAGCTACGCATTTCATCCGTTACTGCAGCCATTACTGGCAGGAAAGCGAACCCGGCGCACAAGCCGTCGCTCATGAGCTGACCCGCCGCCAATTGGAGGAAGCCACAAAGGAGCTGCAGTCAGCGATGAAGTTACTTACAGAAAACGGCGGTCAGGAAATTCTTGAAAACGCATCAAAGGCGAAAGCCGAGTCGCTCATGAACGACGCGCAGCTCGAAGCGTACAGAGAATTCCTCGCAGCCAAGGCATACCAGTCCTTTACCATTCGCCGCCGGGATTCAAAGAATATCACCGCGACGCTAAAGGAGTCCCGTCCTATGCTGGAAATCTCACCGCGAGATCTCGATGCGGACTGCTTTCTTCTTTGTACGCCCGCCGCTACTTACAATTTGCGGGAAGGCATGGCTGGAGCCAGCGAACACTCGCCGGAAGATTTCATTACAAAAATGACATCCGTTTCTCCCAGCGCCAAGGGTGAACAGCTCTGGCAGAACAGTTTGAAACTCATCTTCTGCGGCAATCAGGAGCTTATCGACTATGTCCAAATGATATGCGGTCTCGCAGCCATCGGCAAGGTCTATGTGGAAGCCCTAATCATCGCCTATGGTGGCGGGCGCAACGGTAAATCCACCTTCTGGAATGCTATCTCCCGTGTGCTCGGTCTGTATAGCGGCAATATCTCCGCAGATACCCTGACGGTTGGGTGCCGTCGAAACATCAAACCAGAAATGGCCGAGGTCAAAGGTAAACGACTTCTTATTGCAGCTGAAATGCAAGAAGGCGCTCGACTCAACGATTCCATTGTCAAGCAACTGTGCTCCACCGACGATGTGTTCGCCGAAAAGAAGTACAAAGATCCGTTCAGCTTCACCCCCTGCCACACACTGGTGCTCTATACAAACCACCTTCCAAAGGTCAGCGCCTCTGATGATGGTATCTGGCGCAGGCTGATCGTCATACCCTTCGATGCAAAAATTGAGGGCAGCAGCGATATAAAGAACTACGGCGAGTACCTCTATCAGAACGCCGGTGAAAGCATTCTTGCATGGTTGATCGAGGGAGCCAAGAAGGTCATTTCGCTGGACTACAAGATTCCCGTACCAGAATGTGTACAGAAAGCTATCGCAGAGTACCGAGCACAAAACAATTGGTTCGCTCATTTCCTTGAGGATAAATGCGAGCTTGATGCGAGCTTCCGAGAGAGTTCCAGTTCACTTTATCGAGCGTATCGCAATTACTGTGTTGACACAAATGAGTATATTCGCAGTACTACAGACTTCTATTCCGCACTGGAGGCTGCCGGGCATAGCCGTATCAAAGTCAAAAACAAGCGGTTCTTTACAGGGCTGCAGTTAAAAACTGATGACGGAGATTTTGAGGAATTTTTAGGCTAATGGCACTATGGGTTAACCTCGATAAAGGTCATATACAAAAAGTCTCTTAAGAGAGAAAAAAACACTATAAGAAAAAGTCTTAGAAACGACCTGCATCGAGGTTAACCCTCTCCCTTAAAATCCCTGATGGAGCGTGAGAATGTGAGAGAAAAAGCGATTGAAAAAAAGCTGTTACTGGCAGTCAAAGCTGCTGGAGGCATCGCGCCGAAATTCACGAGTCCTAGCTTTGACGGTATGCCAGATCGCATCGTGCTTCTACCGGGTGGTCACATGGCTTTCGTGGAGGTTAAGGCTCCCGGCGAAAAGCCGCGACTACTTCAGCTGGCAAGGCACAGATTAATTCGCAGGCTTGGCTTCAAGGTTTATGTTCTTGATGACGAGCAACAGATTGGAGGGCTTCTTGATGAAATACAAACCACATAACTACCAGAAATATGCCATCGATTATATTGGGGCACATCCCATCTCCGCTATCCTGCTGGATATGGGCCTTGGCAAAACGAGCATCACGCTGACGGCTCTGAACGACCTTCTCTTTGACAGCTTCGAAGCGCACCGTATTCTGGTTATCGCTCCGCTGCGAGTGGCACGGGATACATGGCCTGCTGAAACAGATAAGTGGGATCATCTCCAGAACCTCATCTGCTCCTTGGCGGTCGGCACCGAAGCAGAGCGCCGTGCCGCTCTTATAAAGCCCGCCGACATTTACATTATCAACCGTGAGAACGTCCAGTGGCTCGTTGAGGAAAGCAAGCTACCGTTCAACTTCGACACTGTCGTGGTTGACGAGCTGTCCTCCTTTAAGAACTACCAAGCAAAGCGGTTCAGAGCACTAATGAAGGTGCGACCTACAGTCAAGCGCATCATCGGTCTCACAGGTACTCCTTCCGCAAATGGCCTCATGGATTTATGGGCTGAATTCAGGCTGCTGGATATGGGCAAACGGCTCGGCCGGTTTATCGGTCAGTACCGGCTTGACTACTTCATGCCAGACAAACGAAATGGGCAGGTCATCTTCAGCTACAAACCCCTTCCAGGAGCAGAGCAGCGGATCTATGACAAAATCTCCGACATCACCATCTCTATGCGATCAACCGACCTGCTGAAAATGCCGGAACTGGTCAGCAGCGAATACACTGTCCGTTTATCCGATGATGAGGGCAAACGTTACGACGAGTTGAAGCAAGACCTCGTATTGCAAATCCCGGACGGCGACATCACCGCCGCAAACGCCGCCGCGCTCACCGGTAAGTTATGCCAGATGGCAAATGGAGCTATATACACCGACGACGGTGACATCATCACCATCCATGACCGAAAACTGGACGCACTAGAGGATATCATCGAAGCAGCTGCCGGAAAGCCGATTCTTGTTGCCTACTGGTTCAAGCATGACCTTGCCCGCATCACGGAGCGACTACATAAACTCCATGTCCCCTTCTCCAAGCTGGACAGCGCCGATAGCATCCGAAGGTGGAACACCGGCGAGCTGCCCGTGGCGCTTATCCACCCCGCCTCTGCCGGTCACGGGCTGAACCTTCAAAGCGGCGGTTCCTGTATCGTCTGGTTTGGGTTGACCTGGTCGCTGGAACTGTATCAGCAGACCAACGCCCGCCTTTGGCGGCAAGGGCAAGATGCCGAAACGGTTGTGGTGCAGCACATCGTGGCGAAGGGTACCATCGACGAGCGGATTCTGAAGGTGTTATCCAAGAAGGACAGCACCCAAGCCGCCTTGATCGATGCCGTTAAAGCAGACCTGCAAATCTGAGACAATCAACGACAATCCGCGCCAATCCGAGTGAATATTTTAATTCGGAGGTACGAGTATGAACACACCTTATGAAAATCTAGCAAACGCAATTATTGTACAGGCAGTCAAGGATTATCGCGAGGCTCTATGCAGATATAACCTGCATCGGGAGAAAGATACTTACAGACAGGATAAGGAGTCAATTGAGCGGTTCTTCCGCTCCGGCTGGTTCGGTGTCCTCACCAAACTCGACCCTGAACTACTTATCAAACGTCTGAACGAGGAGGTGGCGTGATATGACGGCAAAAGAATATCTCAGACAGGCTTACCGTCTTGATCAGCGCATCAATTCTAAGCTGGAGCAGGTTACGTCTTTAAATGCGCTGTCGGCAAAATGCACATCAACCCTCACTGGCATGCCGCGGAATCCGAACCACGGAACCTCTACGATGGCTGACGTTGTGGCGAAAATTGTTGCTCTGCAAGCGGAAATCAACCGCGACATGGAACGCCTCGTTGATCTAAAGGGAGAGATGGTTAAACTTATCAAAGCCGTGGAGAACACGGAATACCAGACGCTTCTGGAACTGCGATACCTTTGCTTCAAGACATGGGAGCAGATAGCGGTTGACATGGGCTATCGTGTAAGGAACGTGCACATCATTCATAAAGAAGCACTGGAAAAAATCATCGTTCCTGAAACTTGACACACTTTTGCACTGTTTTGCACTATGGGCTTTATGTTATGATACAATCAGCAAAATATAATAAGACGAAGCCTTCATGGGAGCAAATCCTGTGAGGGCTTTCTTTGTGCCCAAGTGCGGCCGGCTTATTCAAGGGTTGTGGTTTCATATTTCACAAAACAAATCCGTTTTATCTTTCAAAAGAGTGGCGACATCTCAGACGAGAAGTTCTGAAAGCAGATAAGTTCGAATGCCAGCTCTGTAAAACAAAAGGAATATATACAAAGGCAACAACTGTCCATCATGTAAATCATCTGGAAAAGCATCCAGAGCTCGGGCTTGAGAAATATTACAAAGATGACAACGGAAACAAAAAGCGCAACCTGATCTCTGTTTGCAAGGACTGTCATGAGATGATTTGCCACCCGGAACGGTTGCGTCATACAAAGAAACCGCTGAACGATGAGCGGTGGTAATCCCCCCGGTCAGAATAAACGCAGATTAATTCGGCGGGGCGTTACTCGGGTGGGTGTAGGACTGTGCCGCTTCGCGCGCGCATGAATTTTTTTGGAAAAGGACGGTCATGAAATGGCTGAAAAAGAACACTACAGGCTTGTAGATGTAGACAAATTAGTCCCGTATGCGCGTAATGCCAGGACCCATTCCCCGGAACAAATACTTCAGCTGCAAGCCAGTATTCGGGAATTCGGTTTTGTTAATCCGGTTCTAATAGACGACAAATTCAATGTCCTCGCCGGCCATGGCAGGATTATGGCGGCCCGAGCGGAGGGAATCAAAGAAGTGCCATGTGTTTTTGTGGGCCATCTGACGGAGGCACAAAAGCGCGCGTACATACTGGCGGATAACAAAATCGCGCTGAACGCCGGTTGGGATATGGATATGCTGCGTGTCGAACTTGAGGAACTACGGGATTTGGATTTTGATCTTGACCTAACCGGATTCGAGAATGAAGAGATTACCATGTTGCTTGAGGATATGGACAGCAAGGAAGCCGAGGATGACAATTTCGATCTAACAGCCGCTTTGGAAGAGGCGGCTTTCGTTATGCCCGGTGACGTGTGGACACTCGGCCGGCACCGGCTTATCTGCGGTGACGCTACAGATGCCGACACGGTCAAGAAACTGATGGATGGCCGCAAGGCGAATCTTGTCCTGACAGACCCTCCTTACAACGTATCGTTTGAATCTGCCAGTGGACTGAAAATAAAGAACGATAGCATGAAAGCGGAGCAATTCTACAACTTCCTACTTTCTGCGTTTAAGAACTTCTACGAAAACCTCACCGATGGCGGGGCTTTTTACTGCTTCCACTCAGACTCGGAGAAGGTCAACTTCTTTCGCGCCTGCGTTGATGCGAGATTCCATTACTCGACTACCTGCATTTGGGTGAAGAACGCCCTTGTACTTGGGCGCGGTGATTATCAGCAGATGCATGAACCGGTGCTGTACGCATTTAAAGACACGGCCAAGCACAAGTGGTACTCCGACCGCAAGCAAACCACGATTTGGAACTTCGACAAGCCAAAAAAGAACGCCGATCACCCGACCTCAAAACCAATTGACCTGCTTGCCTATCCTATTACAAACAGCAGCCAGGCAAACGCCATCGTGCTGGACACCTTTGGTGGGAGCGGCTCGACGCTCATCGCCTGCGAGCAGCTTGATCGCACCTGTTTCATGCTCGAGATTGATGAAAAGTACGCTTCTGTCATCCTGCGTCGGTATGCCGAATTCAAGCAGAACGGTGGTACGGATATCACCTGCCAGCGCGGCGGTGAAACGCTTAAATATGCTGATTTGGTGAAACAGGTTGCCAGCCGTGAGTAGGCAATTATGCACCGAAAACTACATAAAAGACTTGCTATTACAGCCTCTTCGAGTGATATATGTAATCACCGGAAGGCAATCGAAGCCTTCGGAATCAAGATGAATCGGAGGTTTACACCATGAGAATCAACTACAACATAACGGGTCCGGAACGAAAAGCACTGGTAGCCGCGATCAGTCAGGAACTGAATGTACCGACCAATTACCTCGGAGCCCCCACCTTCGCCTACGAGGTAGGCGGCTATCACATCGACAAGAACGGTATGGTTACAGGCAAGGACAATCTGGACTTGGAAGATGCCCTTCATCAAAAGGGTTTTGACGCTTCGGAGCGCGAATACGACGAACCTGATAGCTACGAAAGCGGGCTTGGCGGCATGGGTGCAACACCCTCAATTGAAGAGTTAAATGACGAAGCAGAGGTTTGGGCTGAACGCGAAATGCGCCGACTGAACCTAGAAAACACAAACGTCCCCGACTACTCGAATCGCGGACAATACGGCGGCGATGATATTCCCGCCTTTGAGGATTTACGGATGGACGGGCGTGAGGAACTTGGACTGGGACGCACTCGCCGTGAGAACTGGCAGGGCAAAAATGGCATGCAAGCCAGCGATGTTCCCGAACCGGATGAACCTGATCAACTGACCATTGAAATGCCACTTTCTTTCTTTACCGATGAAGTGATTTCTAATCTGGAAAAGCTGATTGCAAGCAAAGCAATCCTCATCAAAAAAGCGCTCGGTATTGATTCCCTTCCGATTGAGCGCACAGAAACAACGCTCCGGTTCCCATGGTTTGAGTTCAACCTTCAGCCGGCGGAGGTTTTTGCCTATTCCAGCTTTATCAGCGCACTCTGCACAGTAGCACAGAAACAGAACCGCGTGACCGCAAAGGAAAAGGAAACGGACAATGAGAAGTACGCTTTCCGCTGCTTTCTGCTCCGCCTCGGCTTCATCGGTAATGAGCATAAGGAAACGCGTCGGACTCTCCTTCGGAATCTGACCGGCAGCGCCGCGTTTCGCTCCGGTGCCAATTTGAACAAAGAGGAGGCGGCTAACGATGAGATTTCCGAGTAAAGAAATAGTTGAGCGTATCCGCCGCCAATATCCGGTTGGTTGCCGAGTGGAGCTTCTTCACATGGATGACGTGCAGGCTCCGCCCATCGGTAGCAAGGGCACTGTAACCGGTGTGGACGACACAGCAAGCGTGATGGTTAATTGGGATAACGGCAGCGGACTGAACGTGGTCTATGGAGAAGACCTTTGTCGGAGGTGCGACGATGACAGACCCATTTCATCTTGACCGGTGAGTCATAATATATACACTGTTTTGCTCGGATATGTAGAACTTAACTTCATACTGAGGACAGGGCCCCAAACGGCTCTGTTTCTTGTAATGACCAAGGAGAAGCCATATGGCAAAAATAAATCTAAACGAACAGGCAAATAAGATTCTTGAGGCTGCTCAGAAAAGTGGTGTAGAACAGAATTTCTTGTTCGTAACAACGTTTAAGCGCTATCAGGTACAACTAAAAATGCTGTCAGACCTTGAACGGGAGCTGAATGATACCGGGATTCTGGTCACAAAGGAATATGTGAAAGGCCGTCAGAACATCTACTCCCACCCAGCCATAAACGCGTATAACAAAACGGCCGACAGTGCCAACAGAACGGCGTCAACCCTGATGCGGATCATCACATCGCTGAAGGATGTGAGTATGAATGTCGAATGTGAGGATGATGAACTGTGAGATAAATAAGCATATTCAGCGTTACCTCCTGATGGTGGAAACCGGAGAAATCGAAGCCTGTAATGACCAGCATCTATTATGTGCATATATCCGCCGATGCTTTGAAAGCGAGGATATTTATACAGACGATGAGCAGTTGGAGAAATACTTAGGGCTAGCTAAATACTTTCCTTTTGACCGCCTCTTTGAATGGGAGGCGTTTTGTATTGCCCTTCACCTGTGCACCTATTGGCGAAAAACCGGGCAGCCCCGCTGGCCTGACCTGCTTCTGCTGATTGGCCGGGGTGCCGGCAAAGACGGATTTATTGCCATGGAATCCATGTGCCTCGTCTCCCCCTATCACCGCATACGGGCTTATGACGTGGACATCTGTGCTACCGCTGAGGATGTGGCGATGCGGCCTGTCAACGACATTCTGGAGGTGCTTGAAAACACCAGATACCGATCGAAGATGAAAAAGCATTTCGAATGGACCAAAGAGAAAGTGAGAGGGCTAAAGTACCGGGGAACCATCCGAGGCCGCACGAACAACCCGAAATCCAAAGACGGCATGCGCTCCGGGATCGTTGTGTTCAACGAAGTCCACCAGTATGAGAACTATAAGAACATCAAAGTGTTCATCACCGGGCTCGGGAAGAAAAAGCACCCCCGCAGATTGTACGCAACCACAAACGGAGACGTGCGTGAGGGGCCTCTAGACGATCTGCTGCGCCAAGCCGAGCAGATTTTAAACGGTGAGATTGGCGACAATGGCCTGCTGCCGTTCGTCTGCCGCCTGGATGAAAAAGAAGAGGCCAACGATCCAGCTAAGTGGGTTAAAGCAAACCCTTCTCTTCTGTATCTTCCTGACCTACGCGAAACCATTGGCAAGGAATACATCGACTGGAAAAACAATCCCGTCGCCAATGCGGATTTTATGACTAAGCGCATGAACCGGCCGCAGAGCGATACAGAGATCGTAGTCACGGATTGGGAGAACATCGCGGCGACAAGCCGGGAGTTGCCGGATTTGACCGGCTGGGGTTGCACCTGCGGGATCGACTATGCCAGCGTCTCGGACTTCGCCTCTGTTAACCTACACTTCCGGAAAGGTGATTTTCGCTATGATATCAATCACTCTTGGCTGTGCTTGCAGTCTAAGGACTTGTGGAGGCTGACGGTACCCTGGCGGGAATGGGCTGAGGCCGGATATATCACCCTGGTCGATGATGTGGAGATCCATCCGGATTTGCTTTGTGACTGGATAATGGAACATGCCAAGAAGTACCAGATTAAGAAACTGGCCCTAGACCATCACAGATATGCCCTTGTTTCGAAGAGTCTCAAAAAGATTGGCTTTGACGCGATGGACTACAAAAATGTCAAGCTCATTAGACCATCGGACATCATGATCGTCCAGCCTGTGATGGATAGTATATTTAACAATCATAATTTTATCTGGGGAGATTATCCCGTTTTGCGCTGGGCGACGAACAATACAAAGCTGGTCCGCTCCAGTCGCACCGCCGGATCGGATACCGGAAACTTCTACTACGCAAAAATTGAGGCAAAGAGCCGAAAGACAGACCCGTTTATGGCACTTGTCCATTCGGTCTCGATTGAGGACGAGCTGGGTACCGGCGAGGCAACCTTTGATGATCTGCCCGTAATCGTCTGCTGATAGGAGGTGATTAATATTGGATTCATAACATGGCTGAAATCTCTATTCGGAAGCGACCCTATTCCGCTGTCCGGAGCCGATCTGTCCGTCTACGCTGAAGAATACGCCGCTACAGTCGGCGATATCTACTTTCGTGAAATGGCATTCTGGTCGGCGACAAACCTGATCGCGAATGCCGTTTCCAAGTGTGAGTTCAAAACCTATATTGACGGGAAGGAAAAGAAAAGCCGTGAATATTACCTTTGGAATATCGAGCCAAACCGAAACCAAAACTCAAGTGCCTTTATCCATAAGTGGATTTCTCAGCTGTGCCGGAAGAACGAGGCGCTTATCATTGAACAAAATGAGCAGCTCTTAGTGGCGGACAGCTTTATACGAACTCCGTACGCCCTCTATGACGATCTGTTTACGCAGGTTACCGTAGGGGATTTTGTTTTTAACCGCTCCTTCAATCAGTCCGAGGTTCTGTATTTCAAGCTCTCAGAATGCGATATGCGCAAGGTGACCAACGCGCTGTACGGGAGCTACTCCAAGCTGATCGAATACAGCATAAAAGCCTACCAGCGCAGCCGGGGCACGAAGGTGAAGTTCAAATATGATACGCTGCCCGTCGCGGGCACCGAGGAGCGACGTCTTTTCGATATGCTTGTTAACGAGAAAATCGCGAAATGGCTGACTGGAGATAATGCGGCTCTTCCCTTGGGCAGAGGTCAGGACGTCGAAGAACTAACACATAAAACCTACTCGTCAGAGAGCACGCGGGACATCCGGGCGCAGGTCGACGATATTTCAGACTTCACGGCTAAAGCGTTCGGCATACCGCCGGCACTGCTGCGCGGAGATGTCCAGGGCACAAAGGACGCTCTGGATAACTTTCTGACCTTCTGCATCGACCCACTGACGGATATGTTGTCCGAGGAAATTAACCGGAAACGGAACGGATACGGTGGGTTTTTAACCGGGAACTACCTGAAGATCGACACGAAGCAGGTCCGGCATGTGGATGTACTATCAGTCAGCACCGCTATCGATAAGTTGATCGGCTCCGGCGCCTTCTGCGTCAACGATATCCGCGAGCTCTGCGGCGAGCCGGTCATTGACGAACCCTGGGCCTGGGAGCACTACATTACGAAAAACTATATGCCATTTGAAGAGGCGCTGGCCTCGCCGAACGGAGGTGACACATGAAAAAGTATTATTCATTAGAAACGAATAGCAGCGAGGCGGACATCTATATTTTCGGAGACATTACCTCCTGGGAGTACTTTGAGAATGATGTATCCAGTTATACTTTGTCCAAAGAGCTGCAGATGTTGGATGTGGATCGGATCAACGTCCACATCAATTCCTACGGTGGAGAGGTAGCGGAAGGACTCGCCATCTACAACATGCTTCGCAACCACAAGGCAAAGGTCAGGACGGTCTGCGATGGCTTTGCATGCTCCATCGCATCGGTCATATTTATGGCCGGCGACGAACGTATCATGAACAGCGCTTCCCTGCTGTTTATCCACAATGCGTGGACCATGGCGGTCGGGAACGCCCAGCAGCTTCGAAAAGAAGCGGACGACCTTGATGTAATATCCCAGGGAGCCTTTGCCGCGTATATGGCTTTAGCCAATATTCCGGAAGAAACCCTTCGGGAAATGCTGGGTGCGGAGACATGGATTCTTCCCGAAGATGCCCTTGAGATGGGCTTCGCGACCGCGATAATCGGCGCGGCACAAAGCAATAAGGCAGCGGCAAGCGCTCACAAGGCGCTTTTTTCTTTAGTTAAAAACGCGGTGCAAATGGCGCCTGCCGAGGAACCTAAGCCGGACAATCCCGCAGCAGAAGCGCTGTCCGAAGTTGAAGACCCACCGCTTGTGGAGCCCAGGTCAGATCCCGAGCCTGAACCAGTTCCCCAGGAAAACAAAACCCTTAAATATTTGAATGCCCTCATGGGCGGAAAGGACTAATCCTATGAAAAATCTGGATACCATGCAGAAGGAAAAGACAGAGATTCTTCAGCGCATCAACGCCGCTGTGAAGGACGGCGACGAGGAGGCGTTTTCTCAGGCATTTACCGCTTTCACTGATCTCTTGCAGGAGGCAGTCATGGCTGAGGCAAAAGGTCTGGTACAGGCCGCGGACAATCATGTGCTTGCCGGCCGCGGTGCCCGTGCCCTGACCAGCAAAGAAACGGAATATTACAGTGAGCTGATCGGCGCAATGAAAGCGTCCAATCCCAAGCAGGCTCTTGCGGACTTCAACGTTGTTCTTCCGGAAACTGTGATTGACGCGGTTTTCGAAGACATCGCTGAGTCCCACCCCCTGCTTGATGTGATCAATTTCCAACCAACGGGCGCACTGGTGGAAATCCTGGTCTCCACAATGGACGGGCGACAGATGGCTGAGTGGGGCAAGCTGTGTGACGAGATCATTAAAGAGCTCTCCGCCGGTTTCACGACAATTAATCTCGCCCAGAAAAAGCTATCCGCATTCCTGCCGCTATGCAAAGCGATGCTGGACCTAGGTCCGGTATGGCTCGACCGCTATGTTAGAGCGCAGCTTTCAGAAGCGATCTACAACGGCCTTGAAGGAGCGATTATTGACGGCAGCGGCGTTGACGAACCTGTCGGAATTCGAAGAAATCCCAGTTCAGCCTTGGATCCCGTTACCGGTTATGCTCCTCAGCCCTTGGTGGCACTCTCAGAAATTACTCCGCAAACCTATGGCGCGCTGCTTGCCTCCCTATCGGTAGCCCCTACCGGACTTCAAAGGAACATCAAGGAAGTCATCTTTGTGGTTTCGCCTTCAGACTACTTCACAAAGATTTTCCCGGCAACCAGTTATCGGCAGCCGGACGGTGTCTACAACAACGACATTTTTCCCTTCCCTACAAAACTGATACAGTCGGTCTTTGTGCCGGCCGGTGAAGCGATCATCGGGATCGGAAAGCGCTACTTCATGGGCCTTGGAACCGGTAAGGGAGGGAAGATCGAATACTCCGATGAGTATCACTTCCTCGAAGACGAAAGGATGTATCTCACTAAGTTGTATGGCGACGGCAAGCCTCTTGACTCATCCTCTTTTATCCGGCTGGATATTTCCAAGCTTACGGCCACTCCATGGCAGGTTCATGTTACTAATGATCCGCTGAATGTTCTCGGTGTTGCTGATGCGCATTTGGCAAGCTTGACAATCGGCAGCCTTACTCTCTCCCCTACCTTCAATAAATCTGTATTTGTCTATACAACCGCCACAACTAACGCAACCAATACCATTACTGCAGTTGCGAAAGACGGTGAAGCGGAAATCGTTATTAAGAACGGTGAAACCACGGTTGCTAATGGTGCTTCTGCAACCTGGGCTGAAGGTGCCAATATCGTAACCATTGACGTAACTATCGGTGACGAAACCGAAAGATATACTGTAACTGTCACCAAGTCATAAGGGAGGTGGCCTAAATGGCTCTTCCTAATGGATTATTAGAAGATGTCAAAAACCATCTTGATATAACGTGGAATGATGATGCCGGGGACAAGAAACTCTCCGGCATCATTGCTCGTGGCATAGCTTATATCGATACTACCGCAGGGCTTCCGCAGGATTATACCATTGAGGATAAACCCCGTGAGTTATTGATGGAGTATTGCAGGTATGCCAGGTCTAATGCTTTGGATGAATTCCAAACAAATTATCTGCATGAGCTTATGAGCCTGCAAATATCCGTGGAGGTGTTGCTGTATGCCCCAGAGTAAAGCACAAACGTTTAATGACGGGGTAGTCTCGATCTACGAGGTTAGCAATACTGCCCCATCTGGGGCAAAGCCCAAGGAAGTTTTAACGCTCAAAAGATCGCTTCGTTACCATGAACGCACAGTAGGACTGTCGCGATATTATGCGGCCAAACAGGCTAATGTTATAGTGCAATATGTTCTGCGGTGTCCTCGTCTTCGTGAAGTTTCAAGTCAGGATGTCGCTATTCCTAACGATGGCAAACAGTATCATATCAAGCAGGTACAATATCCGGAGGACATTGACCCGCCGGTGATGGATCTAACTCTCGAGGAGGTGGCGGCAAAGTATGACATTGAATGATCTCGAAACTGCTTTGCTTACCGTTACCTCCAACGTGGGACATTTTGAAGTATTTCAAAAAACCGACCAATATATCGTTTGGGCGGAAGACGGACAGTTTGGTGCCTTTCATGCTGACGATAAAATGACGGATCAGGGATTGACCGGGACCATCGATTATTACACCAAAGTGGAAAACGATCCGAATTTCGAAGCTATCCAAACAGCAATAAATAACTTGGGCATCGGATGGCGCTTAAATTCAATCCAATATGAGGATGACACAAAGTATATCCACTATGAATGGGTCTTTGAGGTGGTGCTGCCTATTGGCTAAGATAACCTTAAAAGGCATTGATGAGATCGCTTTAAAACTGTCAAAACTGGAGGGCCAATCTACGGAGATAGCAAAAAAAGCCATATATGTTGGTGCGGGAATAGTAGCTGATCAAATCAGAAAAAACCTGGAAAAGAATCTTGCCGGTTCGAAATATAGCCAAGGTGATCTACTGGATAGCCTGGGCATTACATCACCGAAGATAGACTCAGAAGGCAATATAAATTCAAAGGTCGGCTTTGATAGCTATGACAGTAAAGGCGTGGCTAACCAGCTTAAAGCTCGAGTAATGGAAAGCGGCTCAAGCAAGCAAAAGAAAAAGCCTTTCGTCCGTCCGGCGATACCCCAGGTGCGCAATAAAGCGAAGGAAGAAATGGCGCGAGTTGTAGATGAAGAGATAAAAAAACTAGGGTTATAGATAATGAGCTGTTTCATGCTAAGCAGCCCGAAAAAACAAAAAAGCCATTCGCCGGTTTAACCCGCGCGAGTGGCTTTTCTATTAAAGATTAGGGGGTAAGAAATGGTAAAGATCGGATTAAAATATCCTGTTTATGCCCTGGCTACAGAAACTGCATCGGCTATTAGTTATGCTAATGGCGCTGTACTTGGCAAGGGCATAAAAGCAGATATTAAAATTAATTCAAATGATGTAAAGCTTTTTGCTGATGATGGCCTCGCCGAAATTGATCGTTCTTTCAAAGATGGCTCTATTACTGTAGATACCGATGATTTAACAGATGCAGTAAAGATTGCCTTACTTGGTAATGTAGAGGGTGCGACCGTTGATGCATCCATCGGCACTAAAGAAATTAGTGCTTTAGGCAATGTAACCCCCGGGTATGTCGGCTTTGGCTTCTATGGTAAAAAAATTGTTGCCGGTGTAACTCGCTGGCGCGCCATTTGGCTGAAAAAAGTCCAGTTTACTGAGCCTGATGATAATAATAAAACCAAAGGAGAAAGCCCTGAGTTCCAAACACCTACTTTGGAAGGCGCGATCATGGTAGCTGCCGACGGCAAGTGGAAAGAAGAAGGCACATTCTCTACTGAAGCAAATGCTAAATTATGGCTTGAAGGGAAAGCGACCATACCTGTTACTGCATCAGGCGGCTTGACTGCATTGGCCTTGACAGGTACCGGCGGAACATTGTCACCGGCTTTTGGTACAGCTATACGGTCTTATGCTTTTAATGGCTTGACAGGAACAAGCTTTACCGTGACTCCCACCGCTGCAAATCACACTATTTCGCTTTATGTTGATGATGTATTCGTTCAAACTGTTGTAAGCGGCTCCGCTTCTGCAGCAATAGCTATGGCTTCTGTTGGCTCAAAGAAAGTAAAGCTCATTGCCCAAGAAGCCGGCAAGACACCGCAAGTGACAGAAATCGTTGCAATCAAAACTGCGTAATTACCTAATTAAGGGGGAGCGGTTACCTGCTCCCCTATCTTTTTGGAGGTAAATATGAGCGATCTAAAACCGACAGGGACTAAAATAAGACTTGGTAAAAATGAGTACGCTTTAAGGTTTACTCTCAATGTTATAGACGATATTCAAGATCATTTTAATATCCCAATCGAAGAAATGGAAAAACTGTTTAAGGATGAAAAAAACGCAATAAAAAACCTTAGGTATCTATTGGCTGTACTGATCAATGAAGATATTGATTGCCAAAACGATGAGGCATTAGAGCGGGGCGAAAAACCCCGATTGCTACATGTTGACGAACGATATGTCGGCAGATACATAAGCGCTGAAAATATGAATGAAATGACAACTTCAATTTATAAATCATTTGCGGCGGGAACTCCCGAACCGGAGGAAGATGCCCCAAACGCGACGAGCGAGCAGCAGAACGATTAAATGTTGCTCGCTGTCTTTTTATAGGCAAGACTCTTTTAGGATATTCCGAGAAGGAAGTCTGGCATATGACAATGCGGAAGCTGATGTTGCTTTATGTTGAGTATCTAAAAGAACATGGGCAATATCAGGAATCCTTAACACTTGATGAAGCAATACCGGAGGGGGTGATCTAATGACGGATAGTATCGGTGCTGTCATAGTATTAGAGGGCGAAAAGGAATTCAAAAAGGCTGTAACAGGTATTAATCAGGATATCTCCGTCCTGGCCTCCGAAATGTCAAAAGTGACAGCCGAGTTTGGCCGGAACGCTAATAGCATGGATGCCCTTAAATCAAAGACAGAGGTCTTTAATAAACAAATAGATGCGCAAAAGCAAAAGGTTGAAACCCTGAAAACCGCACTGGAGAACTCTAAGAAAGAGTATGGCGAAAATTCCACTCAGGTAAAAAACTGGCAATTACAACTCAATAAAGCCGAAACTCAGCTTGCGAATACAAAAACTAAGTTAAAGCAAAACGAAACAGCAATCAAAGAATATGGGCAGGAACAAGTAAAGGCGGCTCTTAATAGCAAGGAATTCAGCGCAGCACAGGATAAGCTCAAAGCATCCTTAAATGTTGTTAAGATGGCTGCCGTAGCGGCACTGGCTAGTATTGGTGCTTTAACTATGGCGGCAGTAAAAAACGCCGACGAGATCCAAAAGCAAGCCGATGTCACAGGATTATCCGCTGAAAGGCTGCAGGAGCTGCAATATATTGGTAATAATTTAGGTGTCGAGCTAGATACTATTACCGGCGCTCAAGCAAAATTAACTAAAGCCATGTTCGCAGCGGAGGCTGGTACCGGCGCGCAGGCAGAGGCCTTTAGGGCGTTAGGCATATCTGTAGTAGATGGCAATGGTCAACTTCGAGATGCCAAAGTCGTTATGTCGGAGGCTTTCACTGCGCTCAATGGAGTGGGCAACGAAACTGAACGGGATGCCCTGGCAATGCAGCTATTCGGCAAGTCTGCTATGGAATTAAACCCTCTTATCAAAGCAGGCGGTGATGAGTTGAACAGATATGCCAAAGAGGCCCGTGCAAGCGGAGCGGTCATGTCTAATGAAGCAATTGCCGGATTAGATGCTTTCGGGGACGCTTTGGAAAATTTAAAAACTGCCGTAATAGGTAAATTTGGGCAGGCTTTTGCCGATGCCGGACTCGCTCAAAAGTTTGCCGATTTTGCGGAGAAAATCAAAAACATAGACATTAAGCCTCTCGTTGATGGACTAAGCTGGGTTTTAGATCATGCAAGCGGAATAGCCGCAGGGGTAGTAGCGATCGGCGTAGGCCTGGCGATGTTTAAAGTAGCATCTTTTATTAGCTCATTAATAACCGCTTTTCAGGGGTTAAGTACTGCTATTACTGCGGCAAGAGCCGCTCAGACCGGGCTTAATATTGCTATGTTAGCAAACCCGATCGGTATTATAATTGCTCTAATTGCAGCGGCAGTAGCGGCTATCATAGTTTTATGGAACACAAACGAAGGCTTTAGGAATGCTGTTACCGGTGCTTGGACAAAAATAAAAGAAACAGCAATGGATTTATTTACAACGGTAAAGGATATTTTCACGGTTAAGATTCCGGGGGCATTCAACACTGTTCTTAATTTTGTTAAGGAAAATTGGCAAGTCCTTTTGACTTTAATAACAAATCCTTTTTCCGTGGCTATAAAAGTCCTTGATAAACTTATTCCTAAATTTAAACAATGGGTCAGCGGGCTGCTTGCTAAGTTTAAGGAATGGATAAACGGCTTTAGCGATATAGGCCAAGCGATTGTCGACGGTGTATGGGCGGGCATACAGGCGGCAAGGGCCAGGTTTGTGGCGAACGTGAAGAACTTCTTCAAGTCCATAGTTAACGCAGTAAAAGAAACGCTCGGAATTGCTTCGCCATCGAAGGTATTTACTGAGATAGGCGGGTTTATGGCTCAAGGAATCGGCGAAGGCTTTACTGCCCAGATGGGCCAAGTATCTAATCTAATTAATCGCAGCATACCGACAAATATAGAAATGAGCGGCGTTTATAATGTTAATTCAGCGGCGAGCAAGCAGCAGACAACCGCGGCAGCTTCGTCAAGCCCAACAGTAATTAATATCTACGCCGATAAAGAGCTTTCTAAAGTCTATGACCTGTTTAATGGATTACAGCAGGCTAGAAGGCAGGTGGTAACAGTATGACATATTCTCAAGGTCCATATTTACCTACTGTAGCGGCTAACGACAGTTCAGTTGGCAACGACTATCCGTGGTCTTCTGTCGATAATGTTAAAGCGCAGGATAATCAATATGCAAATGTGCATATATCTGCACATGATGCCGAAACTACCTATTACGCAAAAGCTACGGGTTATGGCTTTTCTATTCCTCTTGGAGCAACCATAACAGGAATTGAATTAACCGTATATAGATACGCTAATCGCGACAGTTCTGGCCAATATACTAATGACCAATCGGTAAAGCTAGTAAAAAACGGCGCTGCTGTTGGCACTAGTGCAGCGAAGGCTGCCCATTGGGAGTTGACAAACACTGCTGTTGTTTATGGTGGTTCAACTGATTTGTGGGGAACGACTTGGACAGGGGCAGAGATTAACAGCGCAAACTTTGGCGCAGCTTTTCAAGCAAATTTGGTTTCCAATAACTACACGCAAAACGCTTATGTGGATAGCATGGCGATTAAAGTTTATTACGATAATCCTGCGCCAACAACTCCGACAGGGTTGACTAGAGCTAATTTAGATGCCACGGAAGCGAATACATTAACTTGGACTTTTAACGACCCGATGGCGGGAGATACTCAAAGCGCATACCAGTTATTGGCTTATGATGCGTCTGATAACTCTCTTGATTATGACACCGGGAAGACAATAAGTAATATTTCAGCTAATGAAATGGCTGCCAATACCCTTGTTAATGGCAAACAATATCAATGGAAAGTAAGAACGTGGGATTCTGATGATCAGGTTGGTCCCTATTCTTCTTTAGCGACTTTTTATTCTTCCGCTAAACCTGTTCAAACAATCACTTATCCTGCCGTTGATGCTGATATAGTCGGGACTTCTTCTTTGAGAACAACATGGACATTTACGGATGATGGCACTCAAAGCGCATATAAGGCAGAGTTATTAGATGCCTTTGATATAGTCTTAGAAAACAGCGGCATAACGACGAGCTCTAATAAATATCATGACTTTGCCTATTTATTAGAAACCTCAACCGATTATAAAGTCAGAGTGACTACATGGGATGATAAGAATGTTGCCAGTGCAGCAGTAACGAGGACTTTTACTGTAACATATACCCCTCCTCCTACGCCTACAATTGCAGTAACAACGGACACAACAAGAGGCAGCATAACACTAACTATTACTAACCCCACGCCTACAGGCGCGCAGCCTGCCCTTGACTATAACAGCATCTACCGAAAAAAATCCAGCGAGAGTACATATACCAGGATAGCCACGAATATTGCCTCCGGCGGATCGTTTACAGATTACACGCCCGCAAGCGGCGTCGCCTATGATTATTTAGTCCGTGCCGTGGGAGAAAACGAAGGTTATAAAGATTCGGCTGCCAGCAGGCAATCTATAACTATTAAGAATTCACAATTAGCGCTTGTCTCCGACTATAATCAATACATTCCTCTGGTCTATAATGCCAGCCGCGCCGATAACAGTAATTATAACCGTACTTTAACAAAGTACGCCGGAAGAGAGACTGCAGTCGCAGAGTTTGAAGTTCAGACCGATGTTAATTTACCTTTGAGTTTTACGGTAAAAACGGCGGCAGATGTGCAGACCTTAAGAGAAATGTTTGAAGAAAAAGACATTCTTTTATATCGTGATCAGCGGGGTCGGCGGGAATTTGTGACAGTCGGCTCCTTTGGCGCAAATGATCAATTTCGCCCGGGTTATTATGTTGTTTCTTTTACCCTTGACCGTACTTATTATAGCGAGGTGGTGTGAAATGGCAGCAAACGCTATTTTATACACGCCGGATAGAATCATGGAAGCGTTAAAGGCCAAGACCGCAACTCGAGTCTTGGCCTTTCGTTATGACCTGCTAGACAGCACAGAAAAGTTTAAGAAAGCCCTGTATTGCGTAGAGGATTCTTCTTCTATAGCTTATAATGCCCTTGCTGATATCAAGCGCACCGCCTCTTTCTCGCTTAAGAAAGATGATGATATTGACTTTGTTTCTGACCGGATTCAAGCCTTCGTCCGTTTGCGTATGCCGGACAAAAATTTTGTTGAGTGGCCCGTTGGTATATTTTTATTATCTTCCCCGGAACAACAGGACCGTAACGATGAGATATTTTATAAGGTTGAGGCATACGACGGACTTCAAGTATTAATCGATGATAAATTTGAGGACCGCTATACTATAGCCTCAGGGACAGCTTATACGATCGCAATAAAAACCATATTAAGTGGCGCTGGAATAACCAAGGTTAATATCGAAAATTCAACCTTGACATTAAGCACATATAAAGAATTTGATCCCGGGACAACTAAGCTTGCTGCGATTAACTGGTTATTATCGAAAATTAACTTCATTTCTTTATATGTCGATGTCAACGGTTATTACACCTCTCGCAAATATATAGCTCCAGCAAATAGATCAATAGATATTACCTATGCGGATGATGAACTCAGCATTTTATGCAACAGTCTTGTTTACAAAATGGATCTGTTTAATGTGCCTAATAAATTTGTGCGTTACACGAGCAATGCGGAAACAACGAGCTTGCGGTCAGTTTATACTAATACAAATGCCGATAGCCCGTTATCCACGGTCAGTAGAGGCAGGACTATATTGGACATACAGTCCGTCGATGATATCGCTAATCAGACGACCCTTGACGAGTACACGGAGCGCATAGCGAGTGAAGCATCCCAAGTCTATGGTTATATTACCTGCGAGACCGCTATTGTGCCGATGCATGAACACGGGAATATTGTCCGGATAGAGTCATCCTTACACAGCATATTTGAAAACTTTACCGAAACCGGGTGGAGTTATCAGTTAAAAGCCGGGGCAAGGATGAAGCATTCATTAAGGAGGCTGATCAGCGTATGAGCGGAATACCGTCTGCTGAAGACTTTTTGAAAATGTTAAAACCTGATCAGGCTGCGGCTGTGTTCGCCTTTGGGGCGATAGATAGTGCTTACACTTTAGGGAGACCTAAAGTGCTTTTCGACGGGGAGACGACGATCAGTGGCAAGGCTTATCCGTATCTCTCAAGTTATAATCCTGTCTCAGGAGATAGGGTGATAATGGCCTGCGTGGGTGGCGGTTATGTAATACTGGGAAAAATCGTTTAAGGGGGCATTTAAATGTTTAAGATCAGCGGGACCAAGATCATTATAACTCGCGGGGATACCGGTATATTTGACTTGCCAATAGAAGATTATATCTTAGCTGATGGTGATACAGTATATTTTACAGTAAAAAAATCACTAGCTTCTACTGAAAAAATAATTCAAAAAGTAATTACAACTTTTAATAGAAATGGGTCAGCTCAGATCGAGCTTTTATCTACTGATACGGACATCGATCCAGGAAACTATATCTATGATGTTCGGGTCGATCTATCAGGGGGCATCAAAGATACGATCGTTGGGCCCTCACAGTTTAAAATTTTGGAAGGAGTGAGTTAATATGGGAGGAACTTTATCCATCCCACCGGGATTATCTGCATATGAAGTTGCGGTACACGAAGGCTATACCGGAACTGTAGAAGAATGGCTCGAATCATTAGTAGGACCTCAAGGACCACAAGGCGTAAAAGGTGACACTCTAGTAGGCGTTACAGTGGGAGAAACTAAAACGGGTGCTGCCGGTTCTGAGGCAGCGGTTACAAATTCAGGTACAACTACAGAGCCTGTGCTAAATTTTACAATTCCAAGAGGGGCTATGGGCCTCACAGGTCCAAAAGGTGACCAGGGCGATACGCTTGTATCTCTTACTATTGGTGAAACTACAACCGGCGCATCGGGTGATCCTGCAGAAGTTGTAAATGTTGGGACACCTACTGCCCCTATATTAAACTTTACACTTCCCCGAGGTGCTCAAGGAGTAAAAGGCGATACAGGTGATGCTGCTCCTTTTGTACTCTCTGATACAGCACCCACAGATACAAGTAAAATTTGGATTAACACCAGTTTTCGTGAAAAGCTTGTTTATCTCCCGATGGAAGAGGGAGAAGGCATTTCTTTGATAGACACATCACCTAATGCTTTTATTGCTACTTCTCATAATACAATTATTACTGATGGAATTAAGCCTGGTAGTACAAATGCACAGCAAGGTAATGGTTCTAATGCATATATTCAATTTACATCGCCAGTATCTGGAGTATTTGCCGCAAGATCAGATATTAGGATTGAACTTTGGTGCAGAATGGACACTGCAACCGCTAACTGGAATGCGCTATTTTCTTGCTATAATGGCAGTGTTTCTGGTTCTGGTTTCTATATCAGTTACAATGCATCTTACGGTATTGCAGCTAGGATGAAAACTCTCTTAAATGGTGTGATGCAAGATACGGGCACATACCTATATCCTTCACTTCCAGCTGCACTTAACACAGTATATAAATTGGTGCTTACTTGGGATGGTGTTATAGCAAGATATAGTATATATCAATTATCTTATATTGGCACTGTTCCAGTATTAACGGAAATTGCCAGAAAAGTATATGCGATAGCAGGGAATTTATACGCTGGCTTGTATGCGCCAACATTATTGTGCAGTAATGCTGCCGCTCACGCTGAATATGCATCATGGACTGTTAGTGATTTAAGAATTTCGAGTTTTTATTAAAAGAGGTGACAATCTTCTATGATTACTCAACATTTACAGACTCACTACTTTTGGGGCCATAGAGGTTGGAGTCCTTATCCCCAAAATACACTTATATCTTTTGTAGGAGCACTTAATATGGGAGTTGTAGGCATAGAACTTGACATTGCTCCTACTAAAGATGATGTATTGTTTATCATGCATGATTCTTCAGTTGATAGTACAACAGATGGCACAGGAAATTGTGTAGATATTACCTGGGAATACATTCAAACCTTACATGCTAAAAAAGATGGAATAGTGTGGGAAGATGTCACTATTCCATCCTTTGAACAAGTGCTTGATTATTTCAAAGGTAAAAATTGTTTAATTCTCGCTGAGATTAAGCGATATGACACAAAACCTAACTTAGCACATGATGTCGCAAAAATGATAACTGATAAAGGTATGGAAAATCAGGTTTATGTTCAAAGTTATGAAGAGGTTTATATGGATACCGTAAAAGCATATAATTCAAATATAATTACTGGTTTGTTAGGTGATACTACCTCAGTAGAGCTAGCTTATGCAGTTGCTCACAACCATAATTTTATAGCAATATCTTATAGTGATTATCCAGTTGATACTGCAGAAAATATAGCAGCATCAACTGCAAAAGTATCTACTGTTCGTGCTGCTAACAGGGAGCTATTTCTTTATACTGTAGATGGTGAAGCAACTGCTCAGAAGTATGTTGATATAGGTGTTGATGGTATAATTGGAGATTATGCATCAGCATTTAATAATTTAATTTGGCTAAACAAACTTGAACAAAATTTTCCTTATAAAGGCAATGTTAATCCTACTTATCGTTATTATGATGATTATATTTGGCGGGAAGTAATACCACAACAATATGATGGGTACGATTGGATAGATGTTAAAGCGACTACTTTTATTGATTAAGCTAAAGAGCCGTATGGAACTATTTTGGTACTATAATCAACTATTGAAAGAAATTATTTTTATCGGTTAGAGCCTCTGGGCTCTTTTATTTTATACTGGGGAGGGCTTAGCAAATGAAAGTTATTATAAACACAATTCAGATTATCTTTGCTGCGTTGGGTGGCTATTTTGGTTATTTATTGGGAGGTCTAGACGGATTCCTTTATGCACTGATAGCTTTTGTCGTCATCGATTACTTAACCGGTGTCATGGTAGCCATTTTAGAAAAACGCCTGTCAAGCGAAGTAGGCTTAAGGGGGATTTTCAAAAAGGTGCTGATTTTCTCATTGGTAGGCGTGGCACATATAGTTGATTCACAGCTTATTCAAAATGGAAGTGTAATCCGAACTACAGTCATATTTTTCTATTTATCTAATGAGGGAATCAGCATCTTAGAAAACACGGCAAAAATTGGACTACCTATTCCTGAAAAGCTTAAGGCTATTCTGGAGCAATTGAATAAGGAGGACGTTAAATGAATTTACATAAGCTGTTTCTGACGAACAATGCCTGCTTTAAGGCATCCCGCACTATTATCCCGAAAGGGATTATGGTACATTCAACAGGTACAAATAACCCATATCTCAAACGCTATATCGGCCCTGATGATGGACTGTTAGGAGTAAATGAACACAACAATCACTGGAACAAAGAAAAACCTGATGGCAGGCAGGTTTGTGTACACGCTTTTATTGGTAAGCTAAAAGATGGGAGCATTTCAACATACCAAACACTTCCTTGGAACTTTCGTGGCTGGCATTCGGGAGGTAGTACAAACGATACGTATATCGGTTTCGAAATATGCGAAGACGGATTGATCGATAACTCGTACTTTTCTGCTGTCTATAAAGAGGCTGTTGAGCTTTGTGCATATCTCTGCAAACAGTATGGACTGAACGAAAGAAACATCATCTGCCACAGTGAGGGATATAAGCTTGGCATCGCCTCCAACCACGGGGATGTAATGCATTGGTTTTCTAAGCATGGCAAGTCGATGGATATGTTCCGCGCTGATGTCAAGAAACTGCTTGCTGCGACAACTGCGAAGCCCGAAACGCCAACCACCCCGAAAACACTCTACCGCGTTCAGGTCGGCGCTTTTTCCGTCAGGGCAAATGCCGACGCAATGCTCGCCAAGGTCAAGGCGGCGGGGTTTCCCGACGCTTACATCAAAATTGAATAAATATCACGATTCGGTTGCCAACTAACCCCTCGCTGTCCTGTGTACGGTGAGGGGTTTTTCTTTTTCCCCTCCGAAACGGAGGAACATCACATGACAGGTATGCAGAAACAACGGATTGAGGACTTTTGCGGCAACGTTGCTGATGAAAAGAAGCTTATTTCACAGGAGCAGTTACAACGGGAAGTTGACTATGTGAAGGCACAAAAAGTGCTGCAATCCATGCTGGATTGTGGACTTATTTCCTTGGCGGAATTCAACAAGATAACCGCTTTGAACCGCAAAACCTTCTCCCCTCTATTAGCCGGGATTATGCCCTGAAACCGTTGATATAACTTGGGTTCAGAGGTAATATGTCACACTGACAAGGAGGTGAAAGTTTGAAAAAGGTAACGAAAATAGCCCAAAACACACAGGGTTTTACCGAGCAGCCTAAACTGCGTGTCGCCGCCTATTGCCGTGTGTCCACTGACAGCGACGAGCAACGGGTCAGCCTTGATGCTCAAATAAAGCATTACGAATCCTATATCAATGCAAAACAAGACTGGGAGTTCGCAGGGCTTTATTATGACGAAGGTATCACGGGTACGAAAAAGGAAAAACGCCCTGAGCTGCTTCGGATGATTGCTGACTGTGAAAATAAGAAAATAGATTTCATAGTAACGAAGTCCATCAGCAGGTTTGCCCGAAACACCACCGACTGTCTGGAACTGACGCGGAAACTGCTTGACCTCGGTATCTTTATTTACTTTGAAAAGGAAAACATTAACACCGGGTCAATGGAAAGTGAACTCATGCTGTCAATCCTGAGTGGACTGGCCGAAAGCGAGTCGGTCTCCATCTCCGAGAACAACAAATGGTCGATAAGACGAAGATTCCAAAACGGTACATTTAAAATCGCCTACCCTCCCTACGGCTACAATACCATAGATGGGAAGATGGTCGTAAACCAGGAACAGGCAGAAATTGTCCGATATATATTTGCCGAGATTCTGTCGGGCAAGGGCACTCACAAAATCGCCGACGAATTGAACAGTCAAAATGTGCCTTCCAAGAAAGGCGGTCGTTGGACAGCCACAACTATTCGCGGGATGGTGAGCAACGAAAAATACACAGGTGACGCCATTTTCCAGAAGACCTATACCGACGCCCATTTCAACCGCCATTACAATTACGGCGAAAAAGACCGGTATTTATTCAAAGACCATCACGAAGCTATTGTCAGCCATGAAGATTTTGAAGCAGCACAGGCTATTATTGAGCAGCACGGCAAGGAAAAAGGCTTGGAAAGACAGCATGAAAAATATCAGAACCGCTACCCCTTTTCGGGCAGAATCCTTTGCGGTCAGTGCGGCGGGACATTTAAACGCAGAATCCATTCAAGCGGCAGACATAGGATTGCATGGTGCTGTTCAAAGCATATCGATGACATCCAACAATGCTCTATGAAATATGTCCCCGAGTCAGATATTGAATATGCCTTTGTCACCATGATGAATAAACTGATTTTTGGACATGAAATTGTCCTTAAGCCGTTACTAATCAAGCTTCGCGGGATGAATTTGGGTGACAGCCTGACAAACATTCAGGAGCTTGATAAGAAACTCGACGAAAACGCAGAACAGAGAAATGTCTTGGTCAGCCTGATGACAAAAGGTTATCTTGAGCCCGCCATTTACAATAAGAGCAACAACGAACTGTTGCAGGAGGTCGACCGCATTCAAAGGCAGAAAGAATCCTTAATCCGCTTCCTAAACAGCGATACGCAACACTTAAACGAAGTCAGCGAACTATTGCACTTCGCCACAAAGACGCCGATATTAAGCGGCTTCGACGCAGATATCTTCAGACGCTTTGTTGAGCGGATTGTTGTATATTCCCGAACGGAGATTGTGTTTGAACTAAAATGCGGCATTACGCTGAAAGAAAGGCTGGTGAGATAAATGAGCCTCACACCGTTTGGCTACCGTATCGAAAACGGAAAAGCTGTAATTGATATCGAAGCAGCCGAGCAAATTAAGACCTTATTTTATTCCTACTTATCAGGGGATTCGTTAGCAACCGCCGCAAAAAAGGCAGGCATCAAAGCCTTTCATGCCGGTATTGGCAGAGTACTTCGAAACATCCGTTATATCGGCGATGAGTATTATCCGCCTATTATTGATCGGCATTTTTTTGAAGCTGCTCAGGCAGAGCGAATAAAGAGGGCTGAGGAACTCGGTCGTATCCGTGAAGCGAAAAAGGAAAAAGAAATCGCCTATCCCACCGCCTTCTATATAAAAGAAGCAACACAGCAATTTGACGACCCGTTCCAACAGGCCGAATACACCTATAGTTTGATAGAAATGGAGGTGCAGAAAGATGGAAGTCAATAAGAATGTAACTGTGATACCGGCGAGGAAGCACACCCGAAAAAGTAAAGATGAAGAAAAGCCGAAACTCCGTATGGCGGCCTACTGCCGCGTTTCCACAGACAGCGACGAGCAAGCCACCAGTTATGATGCCCAGATTGAACATTACACTGCCTACATAAACGGCCATCCTGACTGGGAACTGGCGGGGATCTATGCGGATGACGGCATCTCCGGCACCAATACCAAGAAGCGCGAGGAATTCAACCGCATGATTGACGAGTGTATGGCGGGCAACATTGACATGGTCATTACCAAATCTATCAGCCGGTTTGCCCGAAACACGCTAGACTGCCTGAAGTATATCAGGCAGCTGAAGGACAAGAACATCCCGGTATTCTTCGAGAAAGAAAACATCAACTCCATGGACTCCAAAGGTGAGGTCATGCTCACGATAATGGCCTCCCTCGCCCAGCAGGAGAGCCAATCCTTAAGTCAGAACGTGAAACTGGGTCTGCAATACCGCTACCAGCAGGGCGAAATCCAAATCAACTGTAACCGCTTCCTCGGTTATGACAAAGATGAGAACAAGCGACTGGTGATTGTTCCCAAGGAAGCTGAAATCGTAAAGCGTATCTACCGGGAATACCTTGAGGGAGCCAGCATGCTGAAAATCGCCCGCGGCCTGGAGGCGGACGGCATCCTGAACGGAGCAGGCAATGAAAGGTGGCATACCAGCAACATAAATCAGATCCTACGAAATGAGAAGTACATCGGAGATGCCCTACTGCAGAAAACCTACACCGTTGACTTCCTCACCAAAAAGCGGGTTAAGAACAACGGTCTTGTTCCCCAATACTATGTTGAGAATAGCCATGAGGCCATCATCCCGCGTGAAATTTTCATGCAGGTGCAGGAAGAACTGGTGCGTCGCCGCTGTGTCCATCTCAGCAAGAACGGTAAAAAGCGCAGTTACAGCAGTAACCACTGCTTTGCCCAAATGATTATCTGCGGCAACTGCGGCGAGGTATTCCGCAGGGTTCACTGGAACAACCGTGGGAAGAAATCCATCGTCTGGCGCTGCGTCAGCAGACTGGAGAACACAGGACTCTTCTGCAATGCCCGGACGGTACCGGAGAGCGCCATCGAGCAAGTGATTGTCACAGCCATCAATGATACACTGAGCGGGAAAGACGCTTTCCTCACCACTCTGGAGAATAACATTGCCACCGTTTTAAGCTATGAGAACGATAAAACACTAGCCGACATCGACAAACGGTTGGAGGAACTGCAAACCCAGCTTTTGAAGCTGGCCAGCTCCAAAGCCGACTATGATAATGTCGCCGATGAGATCCACCATCTGCGTGAACAGAAGCAGAATACGCTGATTGAGAACGCAAACCGTGATGAATTACGCAAACGGATAGCCGATATGAGCAAATTCCTGCAGGAACAGCCCACTGCCATTATCGAATATGACGAGCAACTTATTCGGCGGCTGATTGAAAAGGTCACCGTCTACGAGGACAAATTCACCGTGGAATTCAAGTCCGGCGTGACGGTAGATGTGGAGGAATAATATAGAAAACGAACAAGGAATGCCCGCTAAGACACGGTCTTCGGTGATGGCAATTCCCAGTATTATTCTTAACAGCCTGCAATGACTGGCTTGAGGTTGAATAAGACAAGTTTAAACATCACTCTTTGGTACGAATTGTTACTATAGCTTATTGACAAGAGCAAATGTATTCTCTATAATTTAACTACCAGTAATTTAATTAAATGGAGATGATAAAAATAGCACGTATTAAAAATAGAGAACCAGGAGAAGTGATTAAGAAAGAGATAATTAAGGCTACTGTTGAAATAATTATTGTTAAAGGATTTTCAAATATCAGCCTGACTGATGTTGCCAACAGCATCGGGATTTCCAAACCAGCTTTATATTGGCACTTTAAAAACAAGGATGAGCTGTTTTCAGATGTTATAAACTATGTCAGGGCAGAATATCTGGAGAAATTAAGAGAAATAAGCAAGCTGGAAAGCATGAATGCATATGAGAAGCTATTGCAAATAATCGGTTTTTCTTATCAAAAAACATTTGATGACCTGAATATATGTGTTCTGCCTATGAAAATGCTGGTAGAGTTTTCAAAGGAGAATAACAATTTCGGGGCAATACTCAGAGAATTTTACGCAGACGGCATTGAGATTATCAAAGGGGTTCTGGATGAAGGCATCGCGGCGAAAATGTTCAAAAGGAATATTGATACCTGGAGCTTTGCAATGTGTCTTGCTGGTTCAATGGATGGCGTGCTTCATCAATGTATCCTGCATTCCAGATGCAATACAATGGAGGAATGCAATGAGCAATTGTTTTTTAAAAGTATTATAGAGAATATTTTAATGAACGAAGGGAGAGGTAAAGATGAACAGTAAGAAAATCATATTTGGTTTTAGCGTCTTTACAGCCGTGGGAATTATTGCGTATTGGACTCTCGTTTATGTAGGATTGTTTCCAGTAGAGGATATCATACCCGGATACAAGAACTGGTTTATGTCCTTCCCGGCTGCTGATTTTTGGATTGCATTAAATGCAATATTACTGGCTGTTTTTATTAAAAAGGGAGATGACGCAAAGTCTGCTGTTTTTGGGTTGATGGCCGCATCCGGCATGATTTTTCTTGGATTGTATGCTTTAGGTTATGGAATAAATACGGGTCTTTTATTTAAATTGACAGCAGATGAGCTTGTAGAAATTGCCATCAAGCTTTATTGCCTGTCAGTCGGAGCTTATTTTATCAAGCACTTTTCAAAACAATTAAACAGGATACCTTCCAAGGTATAAACGGGAGATGAGCGTATGTATTGGCTTTTTTTAGTTGCTGCCATTGGCTTTGAAGTGCTGGGAACAACCTCAATGAAGTTTTCAAATGGATTCACCAAATTAGTTCCTTCGATCCTTATGGGGCTATTCTATATATTGAGCTTATCAATGCTAACCATATCGTTGAAAAAGATAAATGTAAGCACGGCATATGCTATTTGGTCGGGAATTGGAACTGCTGCAATCGCAGCAATTGGTTTTATATTTTTTAAAGAACAAATCAGCATAATAAAGATTGCTGCTATTGCTTTGATCATATCAGGGGTTGTGATTCTCAATCTGGCGGGAGGCGCACATTAAATCTATATCTCTTGTGCCCCGTCATTAGAATTATCTAAAGATGAATAAACTTACTCCGGCTTGACGGTGGATGTTGAAGGATAACGAAAAAGCAAGCAAAAGCACTCTGCGGCATTGAGCGTAGGGTGCCTTGCTTGCTGTTTAGCTAATATTATTGAGGGTATTCTATAATTCAATTATCTTTGTCGCTACATTTTCTACAAAAGTTCTGTCATGCTCCACAAAGATAATGGTTGGTTGATATTTAAGCAACAGTTCCTCAATCTGCATTCTTGATATAACATCAATAAAATTCAGTGGCTCGTCCCAGACATACAGATGTGCTTTTTCACACAGGCTTCTTGCAATCAGCACCTTTTTCTTCTGACCGCCGCTGAAATCCTCAATATTACTATCGAACTGTTCTCTTGAAAAGTCAAGTTTTCTCAGGATTGCCTTAAACAGACTTTCATCAATGTCATGCTTGTCAGCAAACTCTGAAAGATTGCCATACAGATTGTCTGTTATCTGCGAAACGTAGGATATTATCAGCCTGTCATTTTTTCGCATATCTCCCGTGTGCGGTATATCCTCTCCACATAATAGTTTTATCAGGCTTGATTTACCACAGCCATTTTTACCTTTAAGAGCAATCCTATCTTTTTGACAAATTTTGAAACTTACCTCATTACAAATTGTCCTATCTCCATAATAAACGGACACATTTGCAAACTCAGCAAGAGTATCGTTGAAAAAATCAAGTGGCGTTATCTTGAGGCTTTCGGATGTTTCTATATTTTTAAGCAACCTGGATTTTTGTTCGATTTTTTCTGCTTGCCTTGTTTCGATATTCTTAGCACGTTTCATCATCTTAGCAGCCTTATGACCTACATATCCTTTATCCAGTTTACTACCGGAATTAGTCGTTCCCATTTTCGATTCTTCAACTTTGTCTGACCATTCACTTGTTCTCTTTGCCGAAACAGACAGCCTTTTTATATCACCTTTCAGTTTTTCATTTTCTGCAATCTCGAATGAATCCTGTCGCTCCTTGTTTTCCCACCACTGGCTGAAATTCCCTTTGCATACATCAATATTTGCCTTATTTATAGCAAGTATATGATCAACACAGTTATCCATGAAGTGTCTGTCATGGGAAACTAATATAAAGCCTTTTTTACTTGCAAGATATTGGCCCATTTTTTCTCTCGCCTCAGCATCGAGGTGATTAGTAGGCTCATCTATCAATAAGAAGGCATTTTCTTTGAGGAATAACGCTGCAAGCATAGCTTTCGTCTGCTCTCCCTTGGACAGGGTACAAAACTGTCTGTACATGATATCATCATCTGCATTAAGTAAGTTAATCTCCTTGAAAATCTTCCAATCCTCTACATTTGATGCAATCTCCCGAATAATATCAATGGTAAGATAATCTTCATGTTCCACATCATAAGGAAAATACTCAAATTTCACGTTCGCTGAGATCGAACCGCTATATTCATATTTGCCAAGCAGTAATTTTAAAAATGTGGTCTTACCCCTACCATTTCGTCCAGTAAAACCGAGTTTCCAATCAGTATCAATTTGGAAACTCACATCTTCAAAAATATTTTCAAAAGACTCTTCATAAGAAAAGGTCAGATTATTTACTCTAATTAAAGACACGGTTAGTCCTCCTTTGGTTTTATATTATCAAAGGCGGAGCTAAGGGCAGTTCATTTCTCCATATAGCCACTGCCAATTTCATCCGCCGCTATATGGAGGTTGTCATGTACAACTTCTGTATCATTGCTCATTTTAATCACCTGCTTTCAAATTTTGATTTTACTACATCCAACCTGCTCTTACAACCACAAAAATTTCAAAAAACATCTAATCTGCTCTGTACGCTACCTCTGACATCTAATCTGCTCTGTACCGAACAACTGACATCTAAATTGCTCTGTACGGTTCAATATCCGCCCTTTGGACTTATTCCCGTGAACCGATAAAATCACAGTTTCCAACCACCGATTTTCAAACAGCAAAAATCACAAATCCCCTTATTTCAAGCCTTCCCAGCACACTCAATCCTTCACCCTTGTTATCAATACCACGCACTCCACATGTATTCCAAAGTACCACAAGGCTCCAGATAGCTACATCAATATAACCGTAGCCTTCGGTAATGGTGATGGGATGATCCCATTGGATAACATTGGTGCTTTTCGCAATAAACTCCCACTTACTAATATAGCCTTAAAAGCGGAAGCTTACAAGCCGAAACCACGAACTACTTACAAGATGATACAAGAATATATCGTTGAGAAACATAGCTTCAACGTCCATACGGCATACATCGCTGAAGTCAAACGCAGTTTAGGTCTGCCAATGTACGATGCGCCTAATGCAGTTGAGACATTAAAAAATCCGAGAAAACAACCTACTCCTATTCAAGTGAATGCCATTAAGGAAGCTCTCGTACATTTTGAAGTAATTTAGAACAGAAACGCCTTTTGCATTTTGCAAAGGGCTATTTCTGTTTGTGCAAATAAGATAATTTCAATCTTTTTATCACTAATCACGAAGGAGGAACAAAAGTGAATGCTAATGTAATCGCCATCACCAACCAAAAGGGCGGTGTTGGGAAAACAACCACCTGTGTCAATTTAGGAATAGGACTGGCACTTGAAGGTAAAAAAGTTCTGCTGATAGACACTGATCCGCAAGGCAGCCTATCCATTAGCCTGGGACATTCGCAGCCAGACAAACTGCCTATTACCCTCGCTACTGTCATGAGCAATCTGCTGACGGACACACCTGTTGATATCAAAGAAGGCATCTTAACTCATGCTGAAGGCGTGGATTTACTCCCTGCCAACATTGAGCTTTCAGGCATGGAGGTATCTCTTGTCAATGCCATGAGTAGAGAAACCGTCCTAAAGCAATATATCGACACTTTAAGAAAACAATATGACTATGTTCTTTTAGATTGTATGCCTTCCCTTGGAATGCTGACAGTCAATGCCCTTGCAGCTGCTGACAGTGTGATTATTCCTGTACAGGCTCAATATCTACCTGTTAAGGGATTAGAACAGCTCTTGCAAACTATTCATAAGGTTCGCAAACAGATTAATCCCAAATTAAAGATAGACGGCGTTCTGCTGACAATGGTAGACAACCGCACCAATTTTGCTAAGGACATCGGCTCCTTACTCCGTGAAACTTATGGAGGCAGTATGAAGGTTTTTTCGGCTGAAATCCCCCATTCTGTAAGAGCTGCCGAAACCAGTGCCGAGGGAAAGAGTATTTTCGCTCATGACCCCAAGGGTAAAGTTGCTGAAAGCTATAAGGAATTGACGAAGGAGGTGTTAAAAATTGAAAAGCTCCGCCAAAAAAATAAGTCTGACATCAGTAGATGATTTGTTTTCTACTGAAGAAAGCCGTGTTGATGAACAGAGAGAAAAGATTGTTGAAGTACCCCTATCCGAACTCCATCCCTTCAAAGATCATCCCTTTAAGGTAATTGATAATGAAGCAATGTTCGATACTGCCGAAAGCATCAAACAGTATGGTGTGCTTGTCCCTGCCATTGCAAGACCTAGAGAAGATGGTGGTTATGAACTTGTATCCGGACACCGACGCAAAAGGGCTTGTGAGCTGGCTTCGCTTGAGACCATGCCTGTCATTATTCGTAACCTTGACGACGATGCTGCCACGATCATTATGGTTGACAGCAATTTGCAGCGTGAAAATATCCTTCCTAGTGAACGAGCTTTTGCTTTTAAATTGAAATTGGAGGCAATCAAGCGACAAGGATCGAGGACAGATTTAACTTCTACGCAAGTTGCACAGAAGTTGTCTGCTGAAAAAGTTGGTGAAAGCGCAGGGATAAGCAAAGACCAAGTACGTCGCTATATCCGCTTAACCGAGCTGATCCCCGAGTTACTTTCAATGGTGGATGAAAAGAAAATCGCTTTTAATCCCGCCGTGGAGCTGTCTTATCTGAAATCAGAAGAGCAACACCTTTTGATTGATGCAATGGATACAGAACAAGCTACCCCCTCTCTTTCACAGGCTCAACGGCTAAAAAAATTCAGCGCCGAAGGCAACTGCACACTTGAGGCGATGTGCGCCATTATGAGCGAGGAAAAGAAAGGTGAACCCGATAAAGTCACACTGACTGGCGACAAATTGAAAAAGTATTTCCCTAAAAACTACACCCCACAACAAATGGAGGCTACGATTATCAAGCTCCTTGAAGGGTGGCACAAAAAACGTACTCAAGATCAAGAACGATAGAAAATCCGTTGTAAAAGGAGGTGATACGATTGGCAGTTTTCAGAGTAGAAAAGACAAAGGATTACACCGTGATGGCAAACCATCATTTGCGAAATATTGCGCTTTCACTCAAGGCAAAAGGACTGCTCTCCCTCATGCTTTCTCTGCCGGAAAACTGGGACTACACCACAAAGGGACTTTCCTGCATTTGCAAAGATGGTATTGATAGCATCAACGCCACCATCAAAGAGCTTGAAGAACATGGCTATGTTGTCCGAAAAAGAACTCGTAATGAAAAAGGACAACTCACAAGCATCGAATACACAATTCTTGAGCAGCCTCAACTCCTTGATACAAGCGAGCTTTCACCTAAACGGGAAAATCCAATCTTGGATAAGCCAATCTTGGATAACCCAACATTGGGAAACCCTATATTGGAAAAACCTAAACTGGGTGAACCTATCTTGGTAAAACCCCACCAATTAAATACTAATACATCAAAGACTAATTCATTAAGTCCTGATGTATTAAATATAGATTCATCAAATCCTTATCAATCAAATCCTTATCCAATAAAAAACAGCCCTCAAAAGCAGATTGGATATGATGAGATAGGATGTGATTCTGTCCAAGAAGTAAAAGAATTAGTCTTTGAGAACATAGAATACGACTGCATGAGTCAACGCTTCAAGGATGATCGCCTCGATGAAATTGTTGACCTCATGGTAGAAACCTTATGTTCAACCAAGCCGATTATCAACATCGCAGGCGAAGAATATCCTGCACAGCTTGTTAAAGAAAAGCTTCTTAGGATAAACAGTTCGCATATTGAGTATGTGTTTTTCTGCCTTGATAAGAATACCACTTACATCCGCAATATTAGGCGTTACCTTCTTGCCACCCTTTTTAATGCGCCATCCACCATTGACCATTACTATACCGCACTGGTAAAACATGATTTTAGCGGAAGGCCATAGTTCATATTTTAGAAACCACGAAAGGAGGCAACCTCATGCAGGAAGAAGTAGAAAATAAAACAGTGGCATTGGCTATCAATGTTACTAAACTCACCGCTAGAGAGCTAAAGACAGCTATTCTCAAATATTTAGAAGCGCAAAAAAACAGGGCCAGAAGTCGTGACAGTCCTACAATTCCCCATGGCAAGCAGAGTGTCAAATCTCTAGCCAAACAAAATCAAGGCATGACAAGCATTGAAATAACGGATCAGAACATTAAGAGTTTTGAGCGTGTGGCAAGAAAATACGGTGTAGATTTTGCAGTTCAAAAGGACAAAAGTGTGATACCCCCAAAGTACATCGTATTTTTCAAAGGGAGAGACGCCGATGCCATCACTGCTGCTTTCACTGAATTTACTGCCACAGCTGTTAAAAAAGCAGCCCGTCCGTCTGTGCTTTCACAGCTCAAGAAGTTCACTGAGCTTGTTAAAAACACCGTTTCAGACAGGATCAAGAATAAAGAGAAGGAGCAAAGTCGATGAACGAAAAGACAAAAAGACTGCTCCTTTTGAATATCCCATACCTTGTTTTGGCTCTGCTTTTTACAAAAGCATCACAGGCATGGCGGTTTGCAGAAGGCTATGACTTTGCCAGTAAGTTCTTAAACCTTACAAGTGGCTTTGCCAGCGCCTTTGAAAATCCGTTGCCAAGTCTTCACTCTCAGGACCTGCTTATAGGTTTTTTAATTGGAGCAGTTCTTCGCCTTGTGGTTTATATCAAGGGAAAGAACGCTAAAAAGTATCGTAAAGGGATTGAGTACGGTTCTGCAAGATGGGGAAATGCTGAGGATATACGCCCTTTTTCAGACCCTTTGTTTCACAACAATGTCATCCTGACAAAAACAGAAAGTCTCACCATGTCGAGTCGCCCAAAGAATCCAAAACATGCAAGAAATAAAAATGTGTTGATTGTAGGCGGCTCTGGCTCTGGTAAAACACGATTTTGGTTAAAGCCCAATTTAATGCAGTGCCATAGCTCTTATGTGGTTACTGATCCCAAAGGCAGCATTGTAGTGGAATGTGGAAAAATGTTGCTTCGAAACGGCTATAAAATCAAAATCTTAAACACCATCAATTTCAAAAAATCCATGCACTATAACCCCTTCGCCTATCTGAGAAGTGAAAAGGATATCTTGAAACTCGTCACGACTCTGATTGCCAATACCAAAGGCGAGGGCAAGACAGGCGATGATTTTTGGGTCAAGGCTGAAACCCTGCTCTATACCGCACTCATTGGTTACATCTACTTTGAGGCTCCCGAAAACGAGCAAAACTTTTCCACCCTCATTGAGTTTATCAACGCATCGGAGGTGCGTGAAGATGATGAGGATTTTCAAAATCCCGTTGACCTGATGTTTGAAGCCTTGGCAAAAAAAGACCCACAACATTTTGCTGTAAGGCAATACAAAAAGTACAAATTAGCCGCAGGCAAAACAGCTAAGAGCATACTAATCAGCTGCGGTGCAAGGCTTGCACCCTTTGATATTCAGGAACTGCGTGAGCTAACCGCTTACGATGAAATGGAGCTTGATACCTTGGGAGACCAGAAGACAGCCCTCTTTATCATTATCAGCGATACTGACGATACCTTCAATTTCTTGGTATCCATGGCATACACACAGCTTTTCAATCTCTTGTGTGATAAAGCTGATGACGTATATGGCGGCAGGCTGCCCGTGCATGTGCGGTGCTTGATTGACGAGGCGGCAAATATCGGTCAGATTCCCAAACTGGAAAAACTCATGGCAACCATCCGTAGCCGTGAAATCTCTGCCTGTCTTGTATTGCAGGCACAAAGCCAGTTAAAGGCTCTCTACAAGGACAATGCCGATACCATTATCGGCAATTGTGATAGCATGATTTTTCTTGGAGGCAAGGAGAAAACCACCCTCAAGGATTTATCCGAAACTCTTGGCAAGGAAACCATTGATATGTTCAATACTTCCGACACCAGAGGTACGCAAAGGAGTTATGGGCTTAATTATCAAAAGCTGGGAAAGGAGCTAATGAGTATGGATGAGCTTGCCGTAATGGATGGCGGCAAGTGCATTTTACAGCTTCGAGGTGTTCGCCCGTTTCTTTCGGAAAAGTACGATATAACAAAGCATCCGCAGTACAAATATCTATCCGATTTTGACAAAAGAAACACCTTTGATATTGAAAAATATCTATCCACAAAACTAAAGCCAAAGCCTGATGAGGTCTATGACGTTTATGAGATCGACCTCACAGACGAAACCGAAACCGCCGAATGAGCGGTTATTTTTTATTCAAAAACAATAAAAAGAACTTAGGAGGAAATGAATTATGGCGTTTTTTAATGAAGCAGTAAATGTTTTGCAGACACTGGTTATTGCCCTTGGTGCAGGTCTTGGAATTTGGGGCGTTATCAACTTACTCGAAGGTTACGGCAATGACAATCCCGGCGCAAAATCTCAGGGGATGAAACAGCTCATGGCAGGTGGTGGCGTAGCACTTATCGGCCTGACGCTTGTTCCCCTACTGTCTGGCTTGTTCAAATAATAGGTAAGCCATATGCAAAGCATCATCGACAGTATAACCGAATGGCTCAAGGAGCTACTTATCAGCGGCATTACAGCGAATTTGTCGGGGATGTTCGATACCGTCAACAGCAAAGTTGGCGAGATCGCAGGCGAAGTGGGCAAGACACCATCGGCGTGGAACGGTGGTGTCTTTTCCATGATCCACAGCCTCTCCGATAATGTCATTATCCCCATTGCAGGTATTATCCTGACCTTTGTGATGTGCTACGAGCTGATACAAATGGTCATTGAGAAAAATAATCTCCACGATATAGAAACCTTTATGTTTTTTAAATGGATTTTTAAAACTTTTGTGGCTGTGCTGATTATTACAAATACCTTTAATATCATCATGGGGATTTTTGATATGTCACAGCACGTTGTATCTAATGCCGCAGGAGTAATCATCACCGATACCAACATCGACATCACCACGGTCATCGCCAACATGGGAGAAAAGCTCAAAGAAATGGAGCTTGGCCCTCTTTTGGGTTTGTGGCTGCAAAGCACTCTAATAAGCTTCACCATGCACGCCCTGTCTATCTGTATTTTCGTCATCATCTATGGTCGAATGATAGAGATCTATTTAATGACCTCAATGGGCGCAATCCCCTTTGCCACAATGGTGAATCGTGAATGGGGCAGTATGGGACAGAATTATTTAAGAGCCATGCTCGCCCTTGGCTTTCAGGCTTTTCTAATCATGGTATGCGTCGGCATCTATGCCGTACTTGTGCGATCCATTGCCATCGATGAAGATATTATCAAGGCAGTATGGACTTGTGTCGGCTATACGGTGCTGCTCTGTTTTACTCTGTTCAAGACAAGCTCAATGGCGAAAAGCCTGTTTAATGCCCACTAAGGGCAGAAAGGAGTTTATATGGCCTATGTATCCGTACCCAAAGATTTAAGCACAGTTAAAACAAAAGTTGTATTCAATCTAACCAAACGACAGCTCATCTGCTTTTCTGCCGCACTTGCAGTGGGATTACCACTGTTTTTCTTCACAAAGGATAGCGTCGGCACAAGCGGCTCAACACTTATGATGATTTTCACCATGCTCCCCCTTTTTATGCTTGCCATATACGAAAAGCACGGACAGCCACTGGAGGTTATCTTAAAACACTATATTGAGGTGCGTTTTTTAACCCCCAAACAGCGCCCTTACAAAACTGACAATTTCTATGCCCTTCTCATGCGGCAGGATAAATTGGACAAGGAGGTAAAGCACATTGTCGAACGCAGAAAAACAATCTCGCCCAAAGCTAACAAAGGCAGAAAGGCAAAAAATTAACGCTGCCATTTTGATGGCCAGAAACAAAAATAATAAAAAAGAGAAAACCGCACAGGATACCATCCCCTTTCAAAAGATGTACCCCGATGGCATCTGCCGTGTGACGGATAATCTCTATACCAAGACCATTCGCTTTCATGACATCAACTATCAGCTTGCCCAAAACGAGGACAAGACCGCTATTTTTGAGAGCTGGTGCGATTTCCTCAATTACTTTGACAGTTCGATTCACTTTCAGCTCTCCTTCCTCAACATGACTGCCAATGCCGATGACTATGAAAGCAGCATTTCCATCAATCCGCAGCAGGATGACTTTGACAGTATCCGAAGTGAATACTCGGATATGCTTCACAGTCAGCTTTCCAAGGGAAATAACGGCTTGATGAAAACCAAGTATTTAACCTTTGGCATAGAAGCTGAAAACATAAAGATTGCAAAGCCACGCCTTGAGCGTATTGAAAACGACCTGTGGAACGGCTTTAAACGGCTGGGTGCAACAGTAGATTCCCTTGACGGCAAGGAAAGGCTGAAGCTCTGCCACAACATCCTGAGAATGGACGGCAACGAGCCGTTTCACTTTGACTGGAAGTGGCTTGTGCCTTCGGGACTATCGGTAAAGGATTTTATTGCACCTTCGTCTTTTGAGTTTCGTGAAGGCAGAGTGTTCAGGATGGGTGGTAAATTTGGAGCTGTATCCTTTTTACAGATCCTTGCCCCTGAACTGAATGACCGCATCTTAGCAGACTTTCTCGACATTGAAAGCAATCTCCTTGTGACCATGCACATTCAATCAGTCGATCAGACCAAAGCGATCAAAACAATCAAACGCAAGATAACTGATTTGGATAAGATGAAGATTGAGGAGCAGAAAAAAGCTGTCCGCAGCGGCTATGACATGGATATTATCCCCTCTGATCTTGCCACTTACGGTGGCGAGGCAAAAAAACTCCTTGCGGATTTGCAAAGCCGAAATGAAAGAATGTTTCTTGTGACCTTTCTTATCCTGAATACGGCAGATACCAAACAGCAGCTTGAAAACACAGTGTTTCAGGCATCCGGCATCGCCCAGAAGCACAACTGCACACTGGTAAGACTTGATTACCAACAGGAGCAGGGTTTTATGTCCTCTCTCCCACTTGGCTTGAATCAAACGGTGATTCAGCGGAGCTTAACAACATCATCAACGGCAATTTTTGTTCCCTTTACTACGCAGGAGCTTTTCCAGTCAAGTGGAGAGGCACTTTACTATGGGCTGAATGCCCTTTCCAATAACCTCATCATGGTAGACCGAAAAAGACTCAAAAATCCGAACGGTTTGATTTTAGGAACACCCGGCAGCGGAAAGAGTTTTTCTGCTAAGCGTGAGATTACCAACATCTTTCTCATTACTACAGATGACATTATAATTTGCGATCCGGAGGCAGAATATTATCCCCTCGTTAATCGCCTGAACGGGCAGGTGGTGAAAATTTCTCCCACAAGCACTGACTTTGTTAATCCCATGGATATCAACTTGAATTACAGCGAGGATGACAGTCCGCTTTCCCTGAAATCCGACTTTATTCTATCCCTGTGTGAGCTGATTGTGGGAGGAAAAGAAGGACTTATGCCCGTGGAGAAAAGTATCATCGACCGCTGTGTCCGTCTTATCTACGCCGATTACTTGTCTGATCCAATCCCTGAGAAAATGCCGATTCTTGAGGACTTGTATAATGCCCTAAAGGAACAGGATGAAAAAGAAGCACAGCATATCAGGGCTGCTCTTGAAATCTATGTTACAGGCTCCCTTAATGTATTCAACCACCGCACCAACGTGGATATTAAAAACCGGCTTGTCTGCTTTGATATTAAAGAACTTGGCAAACAGCTGAAAAAGCTGGGTATGCTCGTGGTACAGGATCAGGTTTGGAACAGAGTAACGGTCAATCGTTCAGAAAAACGCTCCACCCGTTACTATATGGATGAATTCCACTTGCTTTTAAAAGAAGAACAGACTGCCGCCTATTCCGTGGAAATCTGGAAACGCTTTCGTAAATGGGGCGGCATACCCACTGGAATTACCCAAAACGTCAAAGACCTTCTTTCCTCTCGTGAAGTGGAAAATATCTTTGAAAACTCTGACTTTGTATATATGCTCAATCAGGCATCAGGCGATAGGCAAATCCTTGCAAAGCAGCTCAATATTTCGCCTCATCAGCTTTCCTATGTAACCCATTCAGGTGAAGGTGAAGGACTTCTCTTTTATGGCAACGTGATTTTACCCTTTACAGATAAATATCCAAAGGATACTGAGCTGTACCGAATTATGACTACTAAGCCTACAGAAGCATTGAAGGAATAGGAATTGACAGTTTTGTTCTATTTATAATTACCAGAAATTATGATATAATGTCTAATAATATTCTAAAAGAGGTTATGAATATGGATAAAGATAAATCAATTAAGCTATTTGAACAAAAAAACATCCGAACACATTGGGATGAAGAGCAAGAAAAGTGGTTTTTCTCAATTATTGATATTGTTGAAGTTTTAACCGGAACTGATAGACCAAGAAAATATTGGAGTGACCTGAAAGCAAAGCTTATATCAGAAGGTAGTCAACTGTCCGAAAAAATCGGACAGTTGAAAATGAAAGCTGAAGATGGGAAAATGCGGCTAACAGATGTTGCTGACACCGAAGAAATTTTAAGACTTATTCAATCAATCCCATCACCCAAAGCAGAGCCGTTTAAAATGTGGCTCGCAAAGGTGGGAAGTGAAAGAATAGATGAAACTGCCGATCCAGAGCTTGCCATTGAACGTGCACTTGAAACCTATCTTAAAAAAGGCTACTCTCAGGATTGGATCAACCAACGCTTAAAGACAATTGAAGTTCGCAAAGCGTTGACAGACGAATGGGACTCTCGTGGTGTGACACAAGGATTGGAATATGCCATTTTAACTGATGAAATCACCCGGGCATGGTCGGGAAAAACAACCCAGCAATATAAGGCATTAAAAGGCTTAAAGAAAGAAAACCTGCGAGACAACATGAGCAATGTGGAGCTTATCCTCAATATGCTCGCCGAGGCGTCCACTACGGAAATCTCGCAAAACGAAAAGCCTGAAACCTTTGAAGAAAACAAAAATGTTGCACGAAAAGGCGGCAAGGTAGCCAAAGCTGCACGGGTACAACTTGAAGAAACCACTGGGAAAAGTGTTGTGACAAGCAAAAATGCGAAAGACCTGCAATCATTGCCACAGCCGTCCGATCATAACGAAGATGAGGAATAGTCACTTTCCTACGATTTTGCTAACCCCAGCAAAATCGCAATCCTGAAAGAAAAGAAAGAGCCGCCTAGGCTTAATAAATAGGCAGTTTGAACGTCTTGCCGATGTCAGCAAAACGTTAGAATATTGTGCGTGCAAGCCGCTTGTAGAAATACAGGCGGCTTTTTACGTGGAAGGAGGATCATTATTTGAGCAAAAAGAGACAAAAGCCTTTCAGACCTGCGGATAAGGTATCCCGCCTTACCTTTACGGAAGAAGAACGTGCCGACCCCACCCTTGAAAAGCCCCTAAAAAAGGCAGAAGAGGCGGCTGACAAATTAGAAAAATCCCATGAGAAAATCCCTAAAAAGAAAACCATCGTCACAGAACGCACCCTAAATGCCAGCACCGGCAAAAATGAGGTGCGTTTATATTTTGAAGAAACCGATAAACCAAAACCACCCTCAAAGCTTGCCCATGGCATCAAGTCCGTTCCTCAAAAGGAGCTGCTTGCTCAAATCCATAAAGAAATCAGAAAAAGCGAGCAGGATAACGTAGGCGTAGAAGCAGCGCATAAAACTGAGGAGGGTGCTGAATTTGTAACAAGGCGTTTGCAAAGTGCCTATCGCAGTCATAAGCTCAAGCCGTATCTACAGCTTTCAAAAACAGAAAAAAGCACGGTAAAGGCAGAGATTAACTACCTTTATCATAAACGTATGAAAGACAGTCCACAGCTCGCCTCTAATCCGCTTTCAAGGTGGCAGCAGAAGCATATGATTAAAAAGGAGTATCTCGCTGCAAGGTACGGCAAGGGAGCAAAGACCTCGCAACAGGCTGCTTCCCGTACCAAAAAGGCAGCTGCCACCGTAGCGGAGACAGCAGATAAACTTATTCAGTATATTGGCAGTCACCGGAAAGTGGTTTTGATGCTGCTTGCCATTGCTGCTGTAATCATCGTGCTGATGAGCACGGTTTCTTCCTGTTCCCTCATGCTTCAGGGCAGCTTAAGCAGCATTATCAGTACTTCCTATACCTCAGAGGATGGGGATATTGTCGCCACCGACAACAACTACACCGCTCTTGAAAATGCCCTGCAACAGCGGATTGACAACATTGAAAGTGAGTATCCCGATTATGATGAGTATCGCTATGACCTTGATACCATCGGGCATAATCCCCATGAGCTTGCAGCCTATCTAACTGCACTTCTCCAAACCTACAAGCCAAACGAGGTGCAGAGCGAATTGCAGCGTGTCTTTGATTCCCAATATAAGCTGACCTTAACCCCTGTTGTGGAGGTTCGCTACCGCACAGAAACAAGGACGGACACATGGACGGATGCGGAAGGAAATAGGCACAGGGACACTTATACCGTGCAAGTTCCATATAATTACTACATTTTAAATGTAAAACTTGATAATTTCACTGTCACTGCAATCGCAAACAGGCTGCTAAGCAGCGAACAACTTAAAATGTACAGTGTCTACCTTGAAACAAGGGGCAATAAGCCCTTTATTTTTGGCGGCGGCACTAACAACTCTGCTCCTTCTACTGATTTAAGCGGTGTTAAGTTTCAAAACGGCACACGATTGGGCAACCAAAACATTGTTAACATCGCAAAAGAACAGGTCGGAAATGTAGGCGGACAGCCTTTCTGGTCATGGTATGGCTTCAACAGCCGTGTTGAATGGTGCGCTTGCTTTGTATCATGGTGTTTAAATCAAGCAGGCTACAGTGAACCGAAGTTTGCCGCCTGCAACTCTCAGGGTGTTCCTTGGTTTCGTAATCATGGGCAGTGGGCAAATGGCAACTACAAGGACTTGGCTCCCGGTGATGTAATTTTCTTTGATTGGGAAGGTGACGGCAGCGCAGACCATGTCGGCATTGTCATTGGAACAGACGGCAAGAGGGTTTATACCGTAGAAGGCAACAGTGGTGATTCCTGCCGCATCAGGGATTATGACCTAAACAGCAAAGTCATCATGGGCTATGGATTAATGAATTGAAAAGGAGATCAGCTATGAATAACAAGCTTACCAAACTCCAAATGGAGATTGAGAAAACTAAACAAAAAATATCAGAACAGCAAACTAAGCTTCGTGAACTGGAACAACAAAAAACCGAAATCGAGAATACTGAAATTGTGGAGCTTGTCCGCAGCATGAAGATGAATACCAGCGAACTTTCCACCTTCCTAAAGGCGTATCGAGAAAAAAGCGATGCGCCTATTTTAATGCCGAAAATGCAGGAGGATAATGCCCATGAATAAAATTAAAACAAGTCTTTTTACCGGACTGCTTGCGGTAATGATGAGTATTTTTATATTCCCAGCCACTGCTTTTGCAGGTGGTGGTGAGAATATCGAGACAACACCTCCCAAAGCACCGGAGAAGCCTACCATCACTGCCCCTTTAACTCCTGAAGGAAACCTGACCCTCGTGGATGATATCAAGGTTGAAGAATCCAGCGACAAACAATTTGTAACCCTACAATCTAAAAACGGCAACTATTTTTACTTAGTCATTGACCGTTCAGGCGATAAAGAAAATGTCTATTTTCTTAACCTTGTAGACGAAGCTGATTTAATGGCACTCATTGAAGACAATGGCAAAAAGACTGAGCCGCCCAAGGTGTGTACTTGTAGCGAGAAATGCGAACCCGGCAAAGTGAAAAGTGATTGCCCTATTTGTGTAAACGATCTAAACCAATGTGTCGGCAAGGCAACAGAGCCAGCTGAAATAGCACCTGAGAAAAAGAGCAACACCGGCAGTCTTCTCCTTATTCTTCTTCTTATAGGCGGCTTGGGCGGTGCATTTTACTTTTTCAAGACTCTTAAGAACAAACAAAAAACCAAGGGAGATGTCGACCCTCTCGATTATGACTACGATGAGGACGAGGATGAAGACGATAACAATGCCACCGAAGAAGAATATGAAACTGAAGATGATGCAGAAAGCGAGGATGATGTAAAGTGAGTCCATCTACTGAAAGCGACAATAAAAAAGCTACAAATAAGAAGCCTCAATCCGGGCAGGTAAATAAATCCCCTGCCCCTTTCACCAAAAAGTATCCCAAAAAGGAGGATAAATCCCAGCATTACCGTGGAATCATATTCCTCCAGAAAGAAAGGAAAACAAGCGAATGAATTTAGTCATAGCAGAAAAACCATCTGTAGCGCAGAGCATTGCTGCCGTTCTTGGTGCAACCAAAAGGCAGGACGGATACCTGGAGGGCAACAGCTATATCGTATCATGGTGCGTTGGGCATTTGGTGGAGCTTGCCACTGCCGACACCTATGATGAACGCTATGCAAAATGGGAATATGCCGATTTGCCTATCCTTCCTGAAAACTGGCAATACAGCATTTCCAAGGGTAAGGAAAAGCAGGTGAACATATTAAAAGAGCTGGCAAATCGAAAAGATGTGGATGTTATCACATCCGCCACCGATGCAGGGCGTGAAGGTGAGCTGATCTTCCGGTTGGTATATGAAAAAATAGGCTGCAAAAAACCTGTAAAACGCTTATGGATTTCCTCAATGGAGGAAAGTGCCATTTCGGAAGGCTTCAAAGCCCTCCGTGATAGTACCTATTATGATGCCCTCTATCAAGCTGCACTTTGCAGAGCGAAAGCCGATTGGATTGTGGGCATCAATGCCACAAGATTGTTTTCCGTCCTCTATGGGCAAACCTTGAACGTGGGCAGAGTCATGTCTCCTACCCTTGCCATGATTGTGGAGCGTGAGGCAGCTATCTCTGCATTTAAGCCTGAACCTTTCTATACCGTTCAGCTTGATTGCGGTACTTTTATGCTCTCAAGCGAAAAGCTTACGGATAAGCAGGCGGCAGAAACCTTACTCAAAGCCTGCGATGGCCAAACCATTGCCATTCACAGCGTGGAAAGCAAAGAGAAATCCGAAAAGCCACCCAAACTCTATGACCTTACCACCTTGCAAAGAGAAGCAAACAGACAGCTTGGCTTTACCGCTGAACAAACTCTTTCTTACGCCCAAAGCTTATATGAGAAAAAGCTCGTGACCTATCCCCGTACCGACAGCCGCTATTTAACATCCGATATGTCCGAAGGCACCCCTGCCGTGGCAAAAGTCGCAGCAGGGATTTTTATGCCCCAAAGCTTTGAACCTTCCATATTTATGGAACAAGTGACGGATAACAGCAAGGTATCAGACCACCATGCCATTATTCCAACCATGAGCTTACAAACCTGCGATCTGGCGGCACTGCCCTTTGGTGAGCGTGAAGTCTTGCTGCTCATTTCCCTGCGTTTAGCCTGCGCCATGAATGAGAGCTGCAAATATGAAGAAACCACTGTCACAGCAATTGTCAGCGGTGCGGAGTTTATCGCAAAGGGCAAAACAATCCTTTCAGAAGGTTTTCGTGGCATTGAAAAAAGCTACCATACCATGCAGAAGGATAAGCAGCCGGTAGAAAAGGAAAAAGTGCTTCCGGTCATTACAACCGGTCAAACCTTTGATACCAAAGCAGCGATTAAAGAAGGCAAGACCAGTCCGCCCAAACATTTTACTGATGATACCATCCTTGCAGCAATGGAAAACGCCAATAATGCACTGGAGGATAGCGAGCGAAAAGGCATCGGCACACCTGCCACCCGTGCAGGCATTTTGGAAAAGCTGATAAAAACCGAGCTTTTAGAGCGTAAAGGTGATAAAAAGGCGAAGCACTTCCTGCCTACCCAAAAGGGTATTTCTCTGATTACTGTTTTGCCGGAGGCAATCCAGTCTCCTCAACTTACTGCCGAATGGGAGGAGAAATTAAAACGAATCGAACGTGGCCTTCTCTCTCCCGACAGCTTTTTGCAGGAGATTTCGCAAATGACCATAAGCCTTATCAAGACTTATGAAGTTATAAAGGGATCTGATGTCCTATTTCCCTCCGCTCAGGAAGCCATAGGTAAATGTCCTCGCTGCGGAAATGATGTAACAGAGAATAAGAAAGGCTTTTGCTGCTTAAACAAGACCTGCGGCTTTGCCCTTTGGAAAGATAACAAATTCTTTACCGCAAAGAAAAAGAAACTCACCAAGACCATTGCTATTGAACTGCTTAAAAATGGCAAAGCAAAACTATCAGGCTGTTATTCCGAAAAGACAGGCAAGACCTATGATGCAATTTTCCTAATTGATGATACAGATAGTAAGTATGTAAACTTTAAAATGGAGTTTCCAACAAACAGATAAGGAAAGGAAGGTAGATTATGAGTATTAAAAATTTGATTAAAATACTTTTAGATATTGAAGTGGATGCTGAGGATATATCAAAACTTAGAGAAAATCCCAAAGAATATGTCACTAACGAAGACGATGCTGAAAAGCTACAAGATTTATTTCTCCTCATGGACTTAGCAGAAAGTCAGGAGGTGAATGAATATGGCAAATACTGATGAACTTCGCTATATTCAAGCCTTTTCAAGAATTATCGGTGTAAAGGAAGATGATGCTATAGAATATGCTCAAAAAAAGGGGCTTAACGCCTTAGTAGACAATGCCACACAGCTCCTTACTACACCTGCTCAACGAGAGAAGCATCAAGCATTTCTTGATTTATACCGAATGAGTAGCGGTATCAATGCAAGAAATCCCATAATTAACTCACCGGAATCTGCATCTGACTTCTTTCATTCTGTGATGGATAAAATTTATGATAAAGAGGCATTTGTCGTAGCTTTTCTAAATACCAAAAATCGTGTTATCGACCACGAAGTTGTGTCTGTCGGAACAATTAACAGCTCTATCGTGCACCCTAGAGAAGTTTTTAGAAATGCTATTATCAATAAAGCCAATTCCGTAATTCTATGTCATAATCATCCATCGGGAGATCTAACTCCTAGTGCAGAGGATATAAGCATTACAGAACGTCTAAAAGAAACCGGTAATCTTCTGGGGATTCGAGTGTTAGACCATTTGATTATTAACGGAATCAACATGAGCGAAATCTATTCTTTTAAAACTCATGGCGTACTGGAAACCCCAAAGACTTATAACACTGCGAAATCAGTGCTCAATGAGGAAACTGATTCCGGCCAGCCTGACAAGCTGGCCAGGGCCTGTGAACGCCTCGGCGGCGTCAACCTTGCCCACGCCGATGTCGGTTATCGCATCAATTCCTTTGACTGCCTGCCGATCAAATTTCTGTTCTGGGATGGCGATGATGAATTCCCGGCCCAGGGCAATCTGCTCTTCGATGCCAGCGCCACCGATTTTATCCATGTCGAAAGCACCGTCAGCCTGGCCATCGAGGGAATTCAGCGACTGGCCGAAGCCGCCGAACTTGAGATCAAAGGACCCTTGTTTCAGATGTAGCCGCCCGATGCGCCCCAACTACGCCAAAAAAATCCCATCCGCAAAATACTTGCGAATGGGATTAAAATGCGTTTTATGTCCTGCCCTGAGGGATTCGAACCCCCGACCTCTCGGAATTAAAAACGTGTTTTAAACTGTTTCAGAATGGCTTGATTATGCCATTCTTGAACAATGAACTCACAAGCAAGCCAATGGTTTTCGTTGGCAGTTGGCTAAAAGTTGGCTAATTTTTTCACCTTTATAACTCAACCTAAAAAGTCTAATAACATCAATTGGTTAAACTGTTAAATGTTTTAATTAATTTTCAGAACTTGAAATACTATTTCAATTATCTTTATCCAACTATTGTTTTCAAACCATAACTATGGAAAATTTTTGCATATTCTTCCGCCTGAATATCACTCATAGGTTCAAGCTCACCTAAAGTGTAATCTTTACCGATCCTCTCATATTTTACAGTTCCTAATCTATGGTAAGGCAAAAGTTGTATCACAGTTACAGCATCACCCAGATCCCTACAAAACGATGCCGTTGCTACCAGGTTTTCTTTCTGATCATTCAAAGTTGGTATTATGGGATAACGGATTTGAATTTTTTTACCAATTTTCGCAAGTCTTTTCGCATTTTCCAGTATCAATTCATTTGGTACACCGACTAGTTCTTCCGATCGATCTGAAGACATGCATTTCAGGTCAAATAAAAACAAATCAACATAATCAATCACCTTTTCGTACTCACTCCATGAAACAAAACCAGTCGTATCTAATGCAGTATGCAAACAAAGGGATTTACATTCTTTAAGAATCGCGGCAGTGAAATCCGATTGGACCATTGGTTCACCACCAGATAAAGTTACCCCACCGTTTGTAGTGTGATAATATCGCATATCCTTTTTGATGATTTCCATTATTTCATCGACACTCATTTGTCGACAAGTTAAATAAAAAGCTTTAGGATAACATACTTTAGCACAGTCTCCACAGGTATTGCATTTTTTCCGATCAAGTTTTGGTATGTGCAAAGTTGTCTTGGTAAGTTTAGAGTAAATTTCACCACCCTGTTCAATAGCGCCATTAGGACAACTGGAAATGCAAGTTCCACATTTCTCAATTCCAACACATAACATTGGAAACCAGGCAAGATCTCCATTATAAGATTGTGAATCAGGGCTATGGCACCAGGGACATTTCAAATCACATCCTTGAAGAAATATTTCTGTTCTGATTCCAGGTCCATCGTTTAATGTATATCGCTGAATATCAAAAACATTACCAGTTAGTATTTGTTTCATTAAATAATCCTTCCTAATTTTTTATCCGGATTCACCGTAAGGTAAATCCGGATAAAAATTTTAAAACTTAAGCGATACTTTAAGCCATTTCCATAATTTCTGTTCTAGTAATAATATCTTCTTGTATAAGAGGATGCAAGCCTACAAAAAGGGCACTATAACCAGCGACTCTCACAACAAGATCTCTATATTTGGCTGGATTACATTGTGCATCTCGTAATTTTTTCGAACTAACAACATTGTATTGCACATGAAGACCTTTAGAAAAGAAAAAGCCTTTCGTAAGTGCTTCAAGAGAGCTTTCACCTTTTTCGCCTTTGACAGCTGAGGGATGAAATTTCATATTAAGAAGTGTTCCATTTGAACTGATGAAATGATCGAGCTTGGCTGCAGAATTTAGCAAGGCAGCGGGTCCATTAGTATCTCTTCCATGTACCGGTGATATTCCATCAGCCAATGGTTCCCCTGCTTTTCTTCCATCAGCAGAAGCTGCTAAACCAGCACCCATCAGTACGTGCCAAGCAACAGGATATAATCCGGGACTATATGGGCCTCTACAACTCATTGATTTTTCTGTCATTTCGCAATATCGTTTAGCTACCCAGCTGGCCATATTATCTGCGTCGTCGTCATCATTGCCATAATGTTCAACTTCCGCGAGTATACGATTACGCAGTATTTCCTGGCCTTCCCAATTATTTTTCAGTATTTCTAAAAACTCAGTCTTTTCAATGATTCCTTCATCAAATACAAACTTCTTTAAAGCCATAAGAGAATCGCCAACATTACTAACCCCAACTCCTGCTGTCCCAATTGTATTGTATTTAGCCCCCCCTGCATTTACTTCGATTCCTCTTTCGACACAAGGTTCCATTCCACAGGAAAGGAAAGGTAAAGGTGTGAATTCTTGATGCACTAAATCCGCAGCATTTGTAATAACCGTAAAATGATCAATAAAATATTGCACTTGGATATCATAAGCATTTTGTAATTCTTCAAATGTTTCAAAATCTGATAGCAAGCCTGTTTTTGGACCAGTTTGAGCTCCCGTCAACATATTTTTACCATCATTCAAGGCATACTCAAGGCACGCTGGCATACTGAAAAATGGAGCATCGCCATTTCCTCCTGACCAACCATATTCATATCCTTGTACGCCTGGTTCAACACAACCAACAATGGCGTAATCTCTTGCATCTTCAACTGATTTTCCTCGATTTAACATACCTGGAATAATAACTTCATCGTTGAACAAAGCGGGCATACCAATTCCCGTTTTAATAACCTGAATAACTTTTTTCCAGAATTCCTCTGGCGTAAAGTTCCAGATTCTTGCAGATATGGAAGGCTGATGTAATCCTATATTTTTGGAAGCATCCAAACAAAGATACGATAAATCATTTGTTGCATCCTGTCCTTCCCTTGTCTGACCTCCCACACAAAGATTCTGAAACAGGGGATAACCGCCGCCAGCACCGATTTTATTAATTTCAGAAAGTTTCACCCACAAGCATTCCAGAATTTCAAGAGCTTGTTCCTGGTTTAGTTTAGCTGATTCAATGTCAGCCTTATAATAAGGATACATATATTGATCAAATCGACCGGGTGAAATTGAGTGTCCGCTGGATTCTAGCTGAAGAACCAACTGAAAGAAGTAAAAGGATTGGCATGCTTCATGGAAAGAAGAAGCGGGAAAAGCTGGTACTCGCTCACAAACTACTGCGATTTCTTCAAGTTCTTTTTTCCGAATATCATTTGTTTCTTCATTTGCCATTTTTTTAGCAAGTTCAGAGTAACGCTTTGCGAAAGCAATAACCGCTTCGCAACTGATAATCACAGATCTCCAAAAATTGTGTTTATCTAAATCTCGCCCATTAGCTGGAATACCCATTGATTGGATATTGTTTTCAGCGTCTTTTTTTATTTGAAGAAAACCTTTTGTAAGAATCGTTTTATAATTAGGCGAATAATGACCTATTCCGGAACAAATTACAACGTCAGGCGCAAATGCAGGCGCAAATGTATAAACAGCAGAAGTTTTTATTGCTTCAAAAGTTTCTTCTGGAAGTCGTGCCTTTACCCGGTCGTTAACCGTCTTACCTTTCCAATACTCTTGTATTGAACGCAAGTCATTTTTAGTTTCTTCATCTATATCGAATCTATCTGCACTACGTAATTCAAACGGATAATTTTCAAGTTGATCAATAATCCAGTCAAAAGAAAATTCTGGGAAAATCGGAGCATAACGTGGCTTTTTTGCCTGATTCCCTACAATTAGCTCATTATCTGCAATCCAAATACTAACATTTTCCAATACACGTTTAAGTGTTTTAGCCTGTCGTATAACTGCTGGATCTGCAGTAAAATCCTTATGGGCCTGAGTGACAATTTTTGCTCTTTCAGAGCATATTCCTGGATTATTTGCGAAAAATTGTTCCTTGAGCTTGTTTCCTCTTTCAGAGATACTAAAATTAATCATAAGAATATCCTTTCTTTTCTCAATATTGTTTCAATTTTTAAACCGATCATTTGTTTAAATCTTCTTATTTTATTGAGCAGCACAAAACTAACAGTCATTAACTGAATTTGTAAGAAAATTTAATGATAATAAAGTATTTACAAGAACCTCCTATATAAATATTATATTTTAACTTTATGTTTTTTGCAAGTACTTTTTGCAGAAAGTTGCAAGTTAAAAATACAGAATGTTGCATTATGGAAAATCCATAGTTTTGCAAGCTAAAATGCGAAGCAATTTCATGAGCAATCTAAGCATTGCAGGC
>Ga0209016_1000184_pt1 | contig 86503 bp, 72 predicted proteins | sample EPASupsiteSAE305_FD_187265 | JGI IMG/M metagenome (GOLD analysis project Ga0209016, IMG submission 187265) | Bioremediated contaminated groundwater microbial communities from EPA Superfund site, New Mexico - SAE3-05 (SPAdes) (version 2) | ecosystem: Environmental > Aquatic > Deep subsurface >... | reverse complement strand
TGGGATACAACTGGTTGACATACTGGAGAGCGGTCTCTTCGGCCACCTTGTCGAGGATTTCGAGCAGCAGGCCGAAGCGCATGTTGCCCTGGATGGGCTCATCCACCACCAGGTAGCGGCGGCGCAGGGCAGGATCGCTGCCCAAGGCCAAAATCCGGTGGAAGGCGGTTTCACTTGGTACGGTCATGGAATATCCTTGGTGGTCAGGAGGGAAAATGTCGTTAGGTGCCAGGAAAGAGTAAAGAATGTGTTACTGTTTGGCAAGAGGCGAAAGGAAATGTCTCGCGGGAAATATGGCAACGCCACTGGCTTGCATAAAGCTACCTGGCTACGCCGGCGTTGTGACTGCTTCGACAGTTCTCCGATTTTTCAAAGAAATAAGTGAGGCGCATCCGGCCGGGTCAGCGGGTCGGCGCCGCGCAACTGGCCGATCTGGACTCCTTTGCGCAAAATGCACAGTTCCTGCTCGGGCACAACATCCTTGACCACGATTTGCCCTGTCTTCGCCTGCAAGCACCTGGCGTGGCAAGTCCTCACCCCGCGACGTGGAGGAGGCGTTGTAACGAAATTTGCCGCTCTCTTCAGGCTTTTTTTTATCATGCTGCCGGCGCTTTCCTCTATCTCCTTCTCCGCAAGCCTCTTCTTCTAATCATACGGATCTTTTTTAAATTATTACACGTTAAATCATGTTATTAACGATCTGATGTGTAAATTGTTATTTGTCATTATTTAACAATTATTTCTCCGGATATATTTTTGTAAGCAAGCAACGGTAATATAGAGGATCGAGAAGAATTCAGTGATTGTCATTGGTTCTGATCTGATTTCTTGACCCCGTAGTACCCGTATAGAGAGAATGTACCGTTCATTTCACAGAGTATCGCTAGCATCAACTCATCCCCAAGAGGTTCATCATGGAACATATACTTCCCGCTTTACCCTACGGTTACGATGCGTTGGAACCGTATATCGATGCGCGCACCATGGAGATTCATCACGGCAAGCATCATCAGGCCTACATCACTAATCTCAATACCGCTCTCAAGGATCAGCCAGCAGCGTTCAGGGACTTGAGCGTGGATAAACTGCTGCGCAATCTGAACGAGGTGCCCGAGGCAATCCGCGCCGTGGTCAGGAACCATGGCGGCGGCCATGCCAATCACAGTTTTTTTTGGCCGACCCTCAAAAAGGGGGTGGTGGCCAAAGGGCCGGTGATTGACGCCATCAGTAATCAATTCGGTAGTTACGAGGCGTTTAAGGAGCGCTTTTCCACCGCTGCGGTCAAGCTGTTCGGCAGCGGCTGGGCCTGGCTGGTGATCGACAACGGCGAGCTGAGCATCGTTACCACCGCCAATCAGGACAGCCCGATCATGAGCGGCCAGACCCCTCTTCTCGGTCTCGATGTCTGGGAGCACGCATACTACCTGCTTTACCAGAACAGGCGACCGGAATATATATCGGCCTTCTACAACGTGATCAATTGGGAGAAAATCAACGAGCAGTATCTGAACGCCATCAACTGATGAAGAGGCACAACTGCATCCTTTGCCCCGTTCTTCCTGTCAGGAGGAGCGGGGTTTTTTTATTGGTGGAATATAAAAAAGGTGAAATCTTGTCGACCGCAGGGGAGGACTTGCTGGATTTATCCCATGCGGTCGGAAGGGCAGCGCGGTTAACGCTTGGGCGAAGGAGCCGGGAGGTTCTGGCTGGCTCAAGCGGCGTGCTGTTGTACCCAGGCCACATAACGGTCCATCCAGGCCTGGAGGAAAGATTTGCTGTCCGGGCCGATGCTGCCGTCTGCGTTGAAAAAGCCATCCTTGACCTGAAGAAAGGCCTCGGGCTGCCCCATGGTAGGCACGTCGAGGTAGGCGAGCACGTTGCGCAGATGTTGTTGTGACAGCGCCGTACCGATGGTTCCCACCGAAATGCCAATGACGCCAGCGGGTTTGCCGCCCCAAACGCTCTGTCCGTAGGGCCGGGAGGCGTGATCGATGGCGTTTTTCAACACTCCGGGCATGGAACGGTTGTATTCCGGGGTGACGAACAACAGACCCTGAGCGGCGGCAATTTCACCCTTTATTCGCTTGACCGATGCAGCTGGATTGCCGTCGTCGTCCTGATTGTACAGGGGGAGATCGCCGATTTCCACCTGCTTGAAGGTGAATTCGGGCGGCGCCAGCTTGATCAAGGCGTTTGCCAGGCTGCGGTTAAAGGAATCTTTGCGTAGACTGCCAACAATCACGGCAATTTGATAACGGCTCATAAGTGTCTCCTTGGAAAAGGTGTTGGAAAAAGTTGACTTAATCAAGAGGTGCCGCTGGACTAGGTGGTTCTATGAAGATACGAATTCGGCAACCAGTTAAACCCCTTGGTTATTGCGTAATACACTTAGATCTTGCCGACTGCTTGTCAACCGAAGAGTACATCTGATGCAGGCATGGACAGCGGGCGGTTAGGTCACCATTCTCTATGGATATCGAGAATGACCAACCATGTCCCACAGGCCGGAACGTAACGATGCTTGCCCGCGCCATGGGCGTTGTGCTCTCGCACCCCGGTGTTCATGTCGCCATGGAGCACCTCGAATCGCTCCTGCTGAAGGGAAGGGCAGTCTGCACCCGCCTCCATGGGGGAGTGGTACTTTGCCCCTCACGTTTTTTGACAGGCGGATTTTACGCTTGCGTATCGGCAAGGGCCACGATCGCTTGGGCGTATCCTGTTTGGAGTAAATGAAGATAGTGCGGATCAATTGGACCCTTCCATGTGGTGACCTGGTGAAAACGCTTGGGGATGGTTACCGATTCAGGGCGAAAACCACTGGCGATTCGTATCTGCCAACGCAGTTTTTGGATGTCTCTGCCGAGTTGGGAGATGTTGGTGGCGAGATTGTCGTAGCCCAGAGACTGTAGGCATTCGGCCAGGATCGCATCGGTATACACGCCACGGGCAAATAGGCAGGCTGTCATGGAGGTGAGGAAGGCACGAGAGGCCTCATCCTGCAGGAGAAAATTCACAGCGGCGCTCACGTTCTGCTCTGCATATTGCTGGTCATAGGAATAACCGCCGCTATCCAAGTGTGAGTGACGGAAACCGAGGGCTTGGGCGGTAAAGAAGACTTCTCCGGTGGCATATCCGGCCATTTCCTGGCCAAGCACACAGGCGAAATCCTTCCCCCCATACACCTCGGCCGCCTTGAGGGTTCCCTGGCCGAGCAGCCGGTAGAATGCATTCGCCCCGGTTCCAAACAAGCGGGCGGCCTGCTGATAACTGGCGGCATCCCCGAAAACAAGCTGCACCATGGTTTCATCGGTGGAGAGAATTCCCTTTTCCGTGGCCTCGGTGGCCCAGGCAAGCGCGACTCCAGCCGACATGGCATCCAGGCCGGATTTTTCGAGAAGATCAAGCAGGGTGAGCACCGCAAAGCTATCGGTCACCCCGAGCATAGTCCCCAAGGCAAAGATCGGTTCGTAGTCATAGCCAACCTGGCGATAGAGAAAACGGTGATCGGCCATGAATTTTTCGCGGACAAATCCGACATGGATACAGCCCACCGGACAGCCCGAGCAGGCCGAATTACGCAGCAAGGTGTCTTCAGCAAATCGTTCGCCGGAGATGCGGTAGATGGCCTGGTCGGCGGTGGCCTGAAGATTGCGCCATGGCAATGCATGCAATTCGTTGAGCGACCTGAGATTTGCCGGGGTGCCAAGATCGTGGTATTTCTTCATCATCCCGCTGGAGGTGACCTGGCGGTGGACCTCCGCAAACAGTTTGGTATATCCGGTTTCCTGCGGGAGCGGAAAGATGGCGTCACCCTGAAGAACGATGGCCTTGAGGTTTTTCGCTCCCATCGCCGCACCGCCTCCCATCCTGCCGAAATGCCGGTAAGTGTCGACATTGATGCCAGCAATGGCCGCACCGTTTTCCCCGGCAGGACCAATCCGCAGAATGGAGCGGTGGCCCGGACCCTTACTGATCCGGCGCAATATTTTCCCGCTCTCCAGGACATCCTTTCCCCGAAGAAATCCGCAGTCCCTGACCCGGTGATGCTGGCTTCCCACCTCAAGAAAACAGGAAACCGGCGAGCGGCCAACAATTACCAGGGCATCAAGGTTTGCGAAGCGCAGGGCCATGGCGCTGCGACCGCCCCCATGACTCTCCGTATACTGATTGTGATACGGCGACTTGAAGGCGCAGATCGTTTTGCTCATTAACGGGAAATAGCCGGTGAGTGGGCCGATGGCGAAAATGAGCGGTTGATCGACGGCATCCCACGGAGCTTCCATTTGTCCATAATGGTTAAACAGGATGGCTGCCAGGCCACTGCCGCCGGCGACACGATCGCGACCATCGAGTTGGGTAATCTCCCCTTTACCGGTTGTCAGGTTGAACACCAGTACTCTGAAGTGGTCTCTGTTCATGGCAAGGGCTCCGATGGAATGTTCGTACTGGCTGGCGAAAAACTGTCCAACTCGGTCAGTTCCAGGCAGTCGTGGGGGCAGAAGGGAACGCAGCGGCCGCAGTGGACGCAGACAAAGGGTTCGCCCTCCTGATCGATGAACACCGCGTCAATCGGACAGGCCGTGGCGCAAGCGCCGCAATGGGTGCAGAGTTTTTTTCTGACGATCACCCCGCCCCCTTTACGCGGGGCAAATGCCCCTGTCGGGCAGACAACGGCACAGGGTGGCGGATCGCAAACCAGGCAGTGGACAGCGGTGAACCCGGTTGTCAGGCCGCCGGAGGATTGGATACGAATTCCCGCTGTTTCCCAGGACAAGCGCTGGTGGAGCAAACGAGCGCAAGCCAGCGAACAGGAATGACAGCCGATACACCGGTCCATGCGAGGTGATGTCAGAATTTTCATAAAATTTCCATTAAGAATTCCCAAGTAAACCACCGGTCCTGCCGGTGGATTCCTAAAGTCGAACAGTTGCAGGGAAATAGAAAAACCTCTAAATTCTGAATCGCTCAAGGTTCAAGAAGAGGAGAGTTGCCAAGAAACCACGATCAAAAGCCTAAGCCATACCAAATGGGAGCGCAAGTAGCACCGCATCAAAGAACGGGCAACCCTTTAGAAATTGTAGAAGATTCCCGTTGCTATCCGGATTACAGTACCCCAGCTGTAAAAGCTGGAACTTTTTATAAACAATTTAAGTTAACACAAGGAGATGACGATGAAAAAAACCGCCCTGTTATTGCTGATCCTTCTGTTTGTTGCCGCCCCGGTATTTGCAGCTGACACCCCTGACGCGAAAGGGTGCAAGGATCATCCAATGTTCAACCGGTTGCAAGGATCATGGATTCACCATTGCAGCCAGAAGGATTTCGATTTCCACCTCTTTCCGGTCGAGAAAGGAAAAACCGAACGGGTTGAGGGGAAGAAGGCGGTCATCAGCTATTATCCGCAAAACAGCCTCACTTCGAAACCCAGCGAGTTACAGGTGCTGCGAAACTATGAAAATGCGCTAGCCAAACTTGGTGGAACGGTCGTCTTCGCTGATAAGACGCGGGAAACCCTGCAATTGGTTAAGGACGGCAGGGAGATCTGGGTTGAGGTCACGGCCGAATTCACCGGCAAGTATGGGTTGACGATTGTCGAGCGGGAGGCGATGAAACAGGAGATCGTCGCTAATGCGGAAACCTTCTCGAACGACTTGAGGTCAACCGGTCATGTCGCTGTTTATGGTATATTTTTCGACACTAACAAGGCGGATATCAAACCTGAGTCGGCCCAGGCTATTGCGGAAATCGCCAAACTGTTGCAGGCGGATCCAGGCTTGAAGGTGCATGTTGTCGGTCACACTGATTCTACGGGCCTGCTCGATACCAATCTCCGGCTCTCCCAGGAACGGGCGGAAGCGGTTCTGCAATCACTGATTCGGACTCATGGTATTGTCGCTGCACGTTTGCATGCGTTTGGCGCTGGTCCCTTTGCACCGGTTGCTTCCAACGATACCGATGATGAACGGGCAAAAAATCGGCGGGTTGAACTGGTCAAACAATAACTACAGGGCGCAACTGCCCTGAGAAGCCTAGGAAAAAGCCACTTAGCCGAGCATTGGCCAAGTGGCTTATCCATTTTTTACGCCGTGTTCCCTGCAGCACAGCCTTGTAACCGGGATACAGCGGAGCATATATCCGGGGAATGGCTCAAGCTCGTACACCGCGGTCTTACAAGCCCCCGCCGGGGAGGAAGGGATTGTAACCGTTGGCCACCATGACCATCCAGGCGGTGGCGCAAGTGCTGGGTATGGGGTTGGCGTACCAGCCAAATGGAATCAGGTAGCGCTTGCTGGCGTAGAGATAAGGCTTAGTTGAGAGCTTGAACAGTTGAGCGTAATTCTTCGGTGTTCCATGAAAACCGGCGGCGGCGTAGGCGTCAATCCGTAGTTTGTCCATCGCCGCCAGCATGGAACGTTCGTCTTGCCGAAGGTCCTCTATAAAACGAAGCGCTTCCTGGTGGTGGGGTGATTTGGGGGAGACTTCTTGATAGTGGGCGATCATTGCCCGGACCATGGTGACGGCACCCGCAGTCCATTCGCTGGAGAGCACACCCTGGCGAAAAACGCCGTCCGTACCGATGCCGTTGCCGTCCTGATCGGAAAACCCCACTCCCCACAGCGTCGTTCCCATGCCATACCCGCCCCAGCGCCGCACCTGCTGCCAGTTGCGGTAGCTAGCGCCAAAACCAAACCAGGCGTCGATCATCTCCGGTCCGAGAGCGGCTATGCCCCAGGTATTGACATCCACGGCCTTGGTTTCCAGGCTCGGCAACCAACGATGGGCGGCTGATGGTTTGTTGGCGTACCCGCCCTGGACAAAAGCGCCATCCTGCCAGGCAAAGTGCTTAAAAAAGGCGAGCAAGCCATCCGTCTTGCGGTTGGCGCCAAGATCGCCGCCATTGAGCATCACCGTGCTCAGGTCCAGGGCCTGGTTGATTTTTGTCCGGTCAGCAGGCGAAAGACTCGTGTCCCGGTTGAGGGTGGTTTCCAGGGTCGTACGCAGAATTTTGAGGCCCGCGTAGAGACTGATATTATTTTCCACCGCCACGAAAAACGGATCGACCAGTTGTGCGCCCTGGTTGGCGACCGTGCCCGCCGGCGCATAGTAGACCGCGCCCAGCGGCGACTGCATGGCGGCAAAGGTAGGCAAGACCGCCAAGGCATTAGCTATGGCAGGATCGCGGAAGGGGACATGGGCTACGGTGTTGTCGCTGCGATAGTGGAGAGCGGCGGCCTGCAACGGTCCGATGAGAAAGGCCCAGGCGTTCTCGCCGGTGATCGGCTTCCAGTCGGTCCAACTCACTTTGCCGGGCTGGTATTCTGGGTTGAGCGGCGGCAGGCCAGTGGCGGTGAGCAACCGGGCATAAGGGGTGCCGGCAAAGGGATCGCTCGACAGCCAGGCGCGCGGCACCATGCGGAAACTGTAGGCCTGGGCTGGATCGGTGATGTGCTGCTGATTGTAGACAAAAACCGGACCGGCCGTGACGGCGCGGAGCTCATTGGGAACGGCATGACGGCTGTCGCCGCTGTGACCGGCACGCAGTAAAAGATTCTGATTGCTTGCCAGGCCGTAGGCATCTTGGCCAGACGCGAGTGGCAACCGGTTGACGGTATGACCGAGCATGACTGCAATCTGCCAGGTGGCCGCGTCATAGATGTTGCTGCCGTTGTGGCTATTGATCCGTTCGGTCTGGAGATCGCCGGCAGCCGATGGCTGCGGGGTTAGGGTGTAGGTCTGCGGGTTGAAGTTATCAATGACCGCGCAATCGGCTGTCGAACAGATATGCTCACCCCAGTAGGCGGCGCTGTCGTGGAAACTCAAGGGGAGCTGCCTGCCTTGAAGCGTACCCGCAGTGGCGGTATAGAGGATGCCGCCTTGCGTGCGCTCGCTGACCAGAAAGCGGTAACTTGCCTCCATATCTGAGCCTGCCGGTTGCGCCAAGGTGGGGAGTGGAGTCAGCAGGAGCGGCAACAAGAGCAGGAGGGAGCGGATGGCGCGTGCCAGGAGCATGGTTGTTGTGGAACAAATAGGTATCGTTTTGTCAGACGTTGTACTTTTTGGATATTTCATCATTGGGAAAAGGCGTACCTGGACAAAGAGGAAGGAGTGGTGGGTAAGCGACACGAAAATGCTGGACCTGAACCAAAGAAAACCTTTTTCCAATCAAGGTGATCAGGAGAAATCTTGATCTTTCGATTGCCCAAGTTGCCAAGTTGAGGGGTTAGAAGCAAAAAATCTTGCCGAACACCACCTGTCCAGTGCAAGCTTTGTTAGTCTGCTTCTCGCTTGCCAGACTCTCGAAACAGCACAACTCGAGTTTCTGTTCCCTTGGCTTTATACATCGCTGTATCGGCATTTTTGAAAAGAAGGTCAGCAGTTTCTCCATCTGCAGGATATATGGCAATACCGATACTAGCTTTTATAGAAAGTACAGTCCCGTTAAACTCGAAGGCTTCAGCAATCCGATTTATCATCTTCTCTGCAAGGCGAGTCACGTCAGCCTCTTGCTTGACTTTCAACAACAGGCACACAAATTCGTCGCCTCCCCAGCGACTGACCATGTCTTCATCGCGTACGGAAGACTGTAAACGATTTGCCACCATCAATAGCACCTTGTCCCCCAGATCATGACCATAAGAGTCGTTAATACTCTTGAATTTGTCGATATCAATAAAGAGGACGGCGAGTCCCCAACCGTGCCGTTTTGCCTGGATCAATCCATGGTCTAGCCTCTGTTCAAATGACACGCGGTTTGGAAGGCCAGTGAGCGCGTCCTGAAGCGCAATTTGATGTGCTTCTTCCTCTTTCACTTGCGATTTTAACAAATCGTCGCGCACTTCGGCCAGGTCGGTCTTTGTATTGGCGAGTTCGGATTCGATGGCTATCCGCTCTGTCATTTCTTTGGCGAGTTTGACGTTAACCAAATGCAAATCGCCTGCGGCTTTTTCAACCTTCTGTTCAACATCTTCATTCTGAGTGAGGGCCTGTTTCATAACCTGAACAGGGACTTTTTCTTGATTTAAAACTTCATTCACCAATGTGAGTTCACTTGCAGCTTTCTTGAGATTTTTTTTGATTTTCTCATTTATTTTTAGAGCGCGTTCAAGGGAAGCTTTCTTGGCTGATATTTTCTTCTTCAGATCTTTTGATTTTGATTTCATGAGGGATTCAAAGGAAATGATGTAAATTCAACAAATGAATAAGACGCTAAAAATTGGGTGAATTGATCAAAAAAATTCATTTCTCAAATTAGAAGGTTTTTCCAATAAATCTTCATCGTTCTGCGAGTCCTCAATTTGCGCAGGTCGTTGATCTCCTGAGAATTAAAGACGGCCATCCTCGATACAAATAGAGCCGGCGGCGATCAACTGGTCGTGAAGTTCGCCACCGTTCTCACGGACTTTCTCGTCTTTGAGTTCAAGCTTGCCATCTCGGAATGCAAAAAGGACTTCTCCATTTACAAAAATTACTGCGGGCGCTGTGCCTTGCTCATACTTTGCCATTGGTTCTCCCTGAAAATCCTCCCCGAATGCTCCATTTCGTCATTTCAAACAACTTGAAAAAATACTTCGCGGGTAATCTTCTTTCATTTCATTCAACCCAACGAGGTCTTTTCTATTAGTTTCAGCAGTAGCTGTCGTTGTCAATTCTCACATACAGTATTTCATTGTTTTCGTTTTTGAAAAGTTCAAAATTTGTTTTATTCATTAAAAACTTAATACCTTTGACATCTGCTTCTCTAATAGCATTAACAAACCGTTCTTCTGCCATTTCTCTACTTTTTCTACCAAGTAAAAACCATTCTTCGCCAAAGAGTTCACGTAAACATATTTCTGAACCAAGACTAATCATCGGAAACCTTTTGATTATCTCAAAAAATATTTCATCAGCGCTATATCTTGCCAAATAATAAAGCCCGTCATTATTGTCGTCATAACGTATGCCATGAATTTCATGGTCATTAATTTTTTTTCTGAACTTTTTTTCTGCAATTTCTTTGGCTGCTGCATTGAGCGATTCCCACCCATCACCAAACACTTCACCTATAGTGCTTCCCTCCCTTTTTTTCATTTGGGAGAATCTTTTCACCAATTCCAGGAAAATCTGTTCAGGATTCAGGTTTTCATATTTAATTGCTAAATTTTTCATAGATTGCTCTCTTATTTGTTTATTATGGCAGAATTTAAAAAATGCCTTACAACAAGGCGATATTTTTTTTGGCGACCAAGATTTGCTCCCTCGCCAGTTTACTCATTCCAGAAATAGTTTGATTCTAACGAACGCTTCAGCAGTTATCCTGGAGCGATGCGGAAGGCCAACCCACAAACGATCGCCTCACCATGACCAGCAACGTCCTTAAACTGAACATCTTTTCGGCACTGAAGATGATGCTCTTTCCCATGGCGATCATCACCCTGTTTTGGAAAGATCAGATAGGCCTGTCCCTTACTGAAATTTTGCTGGTCAACGTCTTCTTCTCCACCGCCAATGTGGTTATGGAGTACCCTTCGGGTTATGTCAGCGACCGGTTGGGGTACCGCCTGGCTCTGATCGTCGCTTGCCTGTTCGGCATCGCTGGTTGGAGCGTCTATCTGGTCGCCCACACCTTCTGGCATGTGATCGGAGCGGAGATGCTGCTCGGCGTCAGCTACGCCTTCATCAGCGGTTCGGACAATGCCCTGCTCTATGAGACCTTGCGGGCCGGAGGCAGGACGGAACTGTATCACCGCTGCGACGGACGCATGGCCGGATGGGCTCAGATCGGGGAGGCGGGCGGGGCACTCTGCGCCGGACTCATGTACGTGACCGCGCCGCTGCTTCCTTTTATGGTGCAGATCGGCGTCTGGGTCACCGCGCTGGTGGTGGCGCTGTCGCTCCATGAGCCCAAAGCGGAAAAAGGACCGCATATCAGCTCCCACCTCAATGAGGCCGTGCGCATCAGCCGGTATGCCTTCGTGGAAAAGGGCGTGCTGCGGTCAACCATGCTTTTCGGCATGCTCCTCGGCCTGGCATCTTTTTATCCAGTTTGGCTGATCCAGCCGTTCATGCAGCAATGCCAGGTGCCGCTGACCTGGTTCGGGCCGGTGTGGGCCGGAGCCAATCTGACGGTCGCCCTCTGCGCGTACCACAGTCATACATTGTTAAACGTGCTGGGATTGCGGCGGATGTGCCTGCTTTTTTTTGTACTTATTGTCGGGGCCTATGCCGGGCTCGGTCTGACCTCGGCCATGGGCAGTTTCCTGTTCTACTATCTCCTGACCGCCATGCGCGGTTTTCAGGGCCCGGTGCTGCGCAGCTTTCTGCAGCACAACTGCACCCGGCAGATGCGGGCGAGTATCCTTTCCCTGCACAATCTCCTCTTCCGCCTGGGATATGTCGCCAGTGGCCCGCTAATCGGCAGTCTAAGCGATAGCCGAGGATTAAACACCACCTTTCTGGTTCTGGCCGGAGCCTTTGCCCTGCTGCTGCCACTGGCGGGCCGCAGTTTCCTTCATCATCAGACTGCAGTCGAACAACAAACCGAGCAATAAATTGTCCTGTGAGCGTCATAACCTACCAGGTTGCCGGTTCTCGCTTACGAAAGCCCCTGGGGTTCCCCGCTCTTTTCCCAGTGACTGATGCCCAGAGCGGTCAGTCCCTGTTGCAGGTCCCTGATAGCCTCATCGACCAGCGCCCTGCGTTCACCTTCTTCCTTTCCGGTTGTGGTAAAGAGAATGTCCAATTCTGGGATTTCACCCAATGCCCTGGCCAGCGACTTGATGTAGACCTGCGGATGGAGAGCAACCACCCGGCTGAGGGCAGGAACCATGAGGGATTCATCGTTGCAGCGGACGGTCAGGGTTCGTTGGCAGCAACCGCCCTTGCCAAAGGTTGCGGTGATGAAACCGGTCAGGGAATGGGTAATGATTGCCTCAAGCTCCGGCGGCACCCCAGGCAGACAAATGATGGTTGTCGCCCCCTGCCGTAACAGGACGCCGGGAGCGGTACCCACCGGATTGTGAAGGGGGAGGGCGCCTGCCGGCAACCAGGCCATTTTCTCCCGAAAGGGATTCAGTCCCCCTTGGGCCAGAACCCCCTGAGCAGAAAAATCGTCATAGCGTTTCCTGACCATCTCCCGCGCGGTTACGTTCAATTCCAGTGTGACTCCCGCTCCTTTGGCGACCGCGGCCAAGGTGAGATCATCATCGGTCGGGCCAAGGCCGCCGGAGGTGAACAACACACCCACACCGCGCTCAATTGCCGAACGGACTGCCACAGCAATCTCGTCCTCGATATCCGGCAGCATGGTTGCCCGCGCCACCTGACCGCCATGGCTGTTGACCAGACGACAAATCCAGTTGGTGTTGGTATCCTGAATTTCTCCCCGCAGCAGTTCATTGCCAACACAAAGGATTTCTACGATGACCGATTCAGCCATGAACAGAGTTTCAATTGATAGAGATAGGAGAGAGTTTGACGCTGAACATGGCGATAACCGGCCGGCCGATACGCTTCTTTTGAATAACGCGCTTTATTTCGATCCGGGCGATTGACTTGCGTTTTTCAACGCCTTGTCAGCACCTTTTTTTTGGGCAGTTGGCCCAGATTCGTCATTTGGCATCGCTCCGATCTCACCGTCAACAATACAGTAGTCGCAAGAGCTATCAATTCCTGTATGCCCATGCCAACTGTCCTCAGCCCAATCTTTTTCTTGGATTTGGTTCATATTCAGGTCTCTTCAGTGACACTCATTATTCAGGTCAGGTCGATTGACTGCGTAAGGTCAATGAACTCGAAAAAAAGGAAAATTATATGTTTTTCCATTTCGAGTGTAGCGAGAACTCTCTAAAAATATTACGAGATTTCTCCTCGCAGTGCTCGTCGAAAAGACAGAAATCAACTTCTTTACGAAACCATCAAGGCTCATTGTTCCAGTTCAAAACATCTTCTTGCCAAACATATCAAGATGGACCATGTCGGATACCATTTTGCGCGGTGGCCCCCCTTTGGGTTCGACCGCCGGACGCCCAATGGGAACGACAGCAACAGCTTCATACCCATCCGGCAGGGCAAGCAATTTCTTACAGGCGTCATGATCCAGGAGGCCGACTACGACAGTACCCAGTCCCATTTCATGAGCTTTCAAGCAAAGCGTCTGTGTGGCAATGCCCAGATCAAACATAAACCAGTTGGAATACTTGGTGGATTCCTTCCCCCCGTAGCAGCCCGAGACCCCTATCTTGGCACAAACGACAATGAGGGCTGACGCGGCCAGAGAACATTTTGTCGCGGGATTTGTCCCTTTATCCATCTGATATGTCGCAGTTACCTGTTGAATCAGTTCTCTATCTCGGACGACAACAAATTCCCAAACCTGTGTGTTGCCCCAGGATGGAGACCAGCGAACAGTTTCAAATATCTGCTGCAATTCTTGATCGGTAACAACATCTTCCGTGAACCTCCTAATGCTTCTTCTTTTCAGTATGGCTTCCTGCAATTCCATCATCAATCCTCCTTGATTCTATTTATTCTTGCTAGTGACGCTTCCACATACAGAGGCGCTTGATCAGCCTGATCAAGTTTTTTTTATGGGGTTCTGTGCGCAATATTTAATATCCTCCTGTTTGCCATTAACTTGATTCAGAGCGAAGTAGGCTACTTGATGGACGCAAGGTAAACAGGAAATATCCTGCCCTGAAGTTTTGGTTTTTTTGAAAAACGTTCATACGTTGCACTATCTATGCTTGCTTACGCACCGCAGCGACCAACGAACTTGGTTCAGGGGCACGCTTGACAACAAGGACGGCACATGACAGGCCAAGCACCACGCGGTCCGTGGTTTGGCCAGCGATCTTGCGCGGCAAGCCCTTGCGCTGGTCATTGCCGATAATAACCAGATCGGCGCCAATTTCCCCTGCAGTGTCAATAATGGCGCGATCAGGTGTCTTGCCGACGACGATGAGGACATCACCTTCAATCCCTTCGGATTTAAGTAAATCGAGTTTGTCAGCCACCTCCTTCTCAGCCTTGTCGCGCTGCGATTCATTGGAGACGCCTGAGAGCACGGTTACCGGCAGTTTTGAAACCTTGGCGATCTGGATAGCGACTTCGATAACGGTTTCGCTGATCCGGCTGTCATCGATGGCGACCAGGATACGCTTCTGCCATGGATGAACCTGCCAATTTGCCACCAGGACATGGCAGGGAGATCCAATCAGGATTTGTTCGGCAATGTCGCCGATTAACCGTTCCTTCATATCACCACGCAAAGGGCGACGGCCGATGATGAGAATATTTGAATGAACCTTTTGGGCGATCGCCACAACCTGTTCCACTGGGTCCTTGCCATAACTGACCCAGGTTTCGCATTCCACGCCAGCTTCCTCCGCCTTCTTTTGGGCAAGGGTCAAACGCGCCGTGGCAATTTCATCCGCCCTCGGCGATTCGACACTGGTCATCACATCCAACTTCACGCCAAAATCCCTGGCCAGGGCAATGGCGACCTCCTCAGGGGCGTGACTGAAGGCGCTGCCGTCGGTGGCAAGCATAATGCGCTGACGGCGCAATCCGTCAGGCAAGACGCCGAGACGACACTCTTCAAAGAGGCGTACCTTGCAGGTGCGGCAAATATCCGGATTCAGTTTCCAATAAATGGCACCGGTAACATGGGTCCTGACCGGGAAAAAGGCGTCTTCGCCAAAATCTTTGAGATAGTCGCCCTGACGCAAGAATTCGTAAATGGATTCTTTCAGGCGATAGAAATAGATCCCGCCCCCTTGGCGGCGACGACGACGCGCCTCCGAGGCCAATGCTTCTGCGCCGGCAATATCGATGTAGTTGAAACTGGCAGCGGCGATCAGTACGGATTTGCACTGCGGGTTTTCGAGGTCGATGCTGCGCAGGGCTTGCTGGACATGGCTGGCTGAACCGAAAAAGACCGGGCCATTGATCCTCACTATTTTCAGCTGCGGGCATTCCGGTTCGTTGTGGGCGAGCACAAAATGATAGGCGCCTGCTTCGTTGGCGGGCACCATTAGCATAATTTCCGGTTTTGAGGCTCGATACAGGTAGATCACCAACGACAGGAACACACCGCTAAAAATTCCGGCTTCAATATTGATCAGGGTACCACTGAAGGTGCACAGTAAAATGACCGCCTCGGCTTTGCTGGTCTGCCAGATATGACGGATCTGATGAAAATCAATGAGTCCCCAGGCCACCAAAAACAAGATGCCGGCCATGGCGGCATTCGGCAGATAGGCGGCCAAATGCCCGACCAACAAGAGAAGCAGCAATAACAGGATCGAGGCAAAAACGGATGCCAACGGGGTTTTGGCACCAGCCTCGAAGTTGACGCCGCTGCGATTGAAAGAGCCGGACGAGGCATACCCGGAGAAAAAACTCCCAAAGATATTGGCCAGCCCCTGACCGATGAACTCCTGGTTGCCGTCAATGTACTGCTCGGAGCGCACCGATATGGCCCGGGCGATGGCTACGGCCTCGGTCAACCCCAGCATGGTGATGACCAGGGCTGGGCCAAAGGCAAGCTGCAGGGTTTCCAGCGACAGATCCGGATACGATAGTGGCGGCAAACGGGCCGGCAAGGCCCCTACCGTGCGAATCCCGGTGGCGGTCGCGCCCAGCCAGTAATTCAGCAAAATCGCCACCAGGCTGCCCATAACCATGGCGGCAACCATAAATGGAATTTTGGGGCAGCAGCGCTTGATGACAATACCGGTGGCCAGGGTCACGAGGCTGATGCAGAGTACCGGCCAATGGAGAGTGCCGAATTGGAGGAAGAGTTGGTGCAGGATCTCATGCAAAGGCGCGCCACGCACGACCTCGATGCCAAAAAAATTCCGGATTTGGCTGGCCGCGATGAGCAGGGCGGCGCCCGCGGTGAAGCCGACAACCACACTATGCGAGATGAAATTGACCAAGGCGCCCATGCGCGCTAGTCCCAGCGCCATTTGGAACACACCTGCGAGGAAGGTCAAGGTCAACACCATGCTGATATACTGTTCCGAACCAGGTTCGTAATATGGCGATATCACAGCAAAGATGGCCACCGATATAGCCGTGGTCGGCCCGGAAACCAGGTGCAGACTGGAACCGAACAAGGCCGCAATCACGGTCGGCACCATGGCGGCGTACAACCCATATTCCGGGGGCAAGCCAGCAATGGTGGCAAAAGCCACGCCCTGAGGTAACACCACCAGCGCACCGGTAGCCCCTGCCACAAGGTCGTCGCGCAGCGTGTGCCGATTGACCGTCGGCCACCAGCGCAGGAAGGGAAACAGGGTGCGTAGGTTGAAAGATGGAATTTTCATTGGCGAAAACCTCTTCTAGAACACTGACTCTGTGGCGGGCATGGGGAAGAGTAGTCTCACTAGTATACCCTTAAAAAGGTGTAGATTACAGGCCGATTCCCCTTGAACAGGCTGGATCAGGAAGAGCGACAGATCGTCAGACCCAGTTGCAGCGCCTCTTCCATGATCTCGGTTTTTTCGACGACAGCGCCTTTCACCTCCACTCCCTGGGCCAGCAGTTCGCCGCTGTAGGTGAATTCCATGGCGTCAAAGGCATAGCGGACGGTCAGGCGGGCGCCATCGAAGATCTTGCCGCCATCGGTGGCGGCAACACTGACCATGTAGCCGCGTCGGTATTCCCGTTCCGGTTTGATTTCGCCAAGCAGATATTTCCGGCACCATAGGGCTTGGCAACGGTCGATAAAGGCCTTGGTTTGGGCCGTGACTCCATAAAAATAGATGGGCGAGCCGATGACGATCCGGTTGGCGGTTTCGATCTTGTCGTAGAGGGCGGTCATGTCGTCCTTGATGATGCACTGTCCTTCGTTTTCGCAATGGCCGCAACCGGTGCAGGGGTGGATGGCCAGATAGGCCAGGTTGATATGCTCGACCTTGTGGCCCGCCCGATGGATGCCTGCCTCGATTTGTGCCAGCAACAGGTCGGTATTACCGCGTTTGCGGGGACTGCCGTTGAAGATGAGGATGTTCATACTTGCCTCACAGTGGGTGCGGGTTCGAGATGCGCCAATAAATTTGAAGAAACAACATGTTGCAGGTGCGGGTTAAGGCTTTGTGGTGTGTGGTTCGAATTGAGGGCGGTCAATCCAGTAGGGGGAGGCCACGCCGTTTCTATAGGCCTCCAGGGCCTCGGGCGATGAGTTGACCCGGAGGTTGCTATAGCTGCCGTCTTTGTTTTCCCAGCGTTCGTGCCAATAGACAGCGAGCCGTACTCGCGGGTACCTGCTAGGAATTTGTTTGAAGGCCGTGGCAATGAACCCGGCTTTGTCCCCTGGAGGGAATTCGCCGACGCCCCATTCAGCCAGGAATATCGGTTTTTCCGGGTCCAGCTTGCAGATTTCGGCATAGGGATCGGCCATCATGTCGTCAAAATTGGCCCAGCCCTCGGACCGGCTCATCTTGCCATAGACGCTGAGGCCAAGCCAGTCGACATAGGGTGCTCCCGGATAATAGCTGCTCATGCGGTTCCAGGCGGAACGCGGTGAGCTGTAATTGTTGACGTGGAATCCCCAAAGGACATTGGTCGCTTTTCTGGCCCGGACCCGGTCGACCACATACCGGTAGGTTTGTTTGTAAAGTTCCGGTCCCTCGTGGAGCGGATGGCCATCTTTGTGGCCGATGACCTTGCCGCCGCCAAAAAACACCCCTGACCAGGGAAACCAGGTGCCGTTCATCTCCAGGCCCCAGGTGACCATCAGGGGTTTGCCGTACTGCCGTGCCGCATCGGCCCAGGCGTCGATGTAGCTGTCCCATTTGCCGGCAAGAATTTCACGCAGGCCGAACCGGTCGGGTCCACGGGCCTCTTCGTAGGGTTTATCCCAGGGCGACCAGAAAATGAGCGGCACCGCGCCGTAACTGGAGATGATGCGCACGGTTTTTTCGGGAAAAGCCTGGTCGCCCCAGAAGTTACCGAAGGCCACCGTGGCCAGGCGTTTGCCGGTCAGTTGCTCGAAGCCGGTCAGGGCGTCATAGGTCACCTGGGCTTCGCCCTCGCCGAAATCGACATAGGCGCCGGTATAGGCGCCATTTTTTGGCATGGTCAAGGTCATCGGCCCTTCCGTCTGGGCTGCCGCCTTTTCAGTGGCAACAACCTTCGATTGGTCACGGCAGCCGGAAACGAGCGGCAGAAGGAGGCAGACGATCGTCAAAACCAGAGGAACGATTCGGGAGGTGCGAGAGGGGGAGGCGGATTTCATGAGTGCGCGATTCCTGATTGACTAGGCCCTGTACAGGACCGAAGCGGTGCGGTCGAGTTTACCCCAGCCGACCCAGACGCCCTTCAGCGCTCTGAGGATCGCCCGGACGACAACGATGTTGAGTACCGGCCGGTAGATGAAGCGCATTGGCAGGACCAGCCATATTTGCGACAGTGGCTCGCGTTCGACAAGGCAGGCAACGGCGGCCAGCACCAGGTCGGCGGCCAGGAAAACAAAAAAGTAAAAATAGAGAATCGAATTGGCCGGACTCACCACCAGGGAAAGAATGAGCAGCAGATCGATGATCGAGCCGAAGGCCACCAGGAAAATGTTGAAAAACCAGGCACTCGGCAGACTGAACCACCCCAGGGCCTTGTACTGCGGATTAAAGAGCAGTTCACGGTGCTTCCACAGACACTGCAGGGTGCCAAAAGCCCAGCGAAACCGCTGCTTGGCAAAGGCCCGCACCGTTTCCGGAGCCTCGGTCCAGGCAACGGCGCCGGGGGCATAGTGGATAGTGAAGCCGTATTTGTGCAGAGCCAGGGTCAGGTCGGTATCCTCAGCCAGGGTCTCGGTACTGATGCCGCCGGCTGCTTGAACGGCGCTCACCCGGAGGGCGCTGACTGCTCCCGGAACCACGGTGATGCAGTTCAATTGGTGATAGGCCCGCCGATCTAGATTGAAGCCGCAGGTGTACTCCAGGGACTGGAAGCGGGCAACCAGCGTCTTGGGATTGCCCACCCGCGCCCGTCCAGAAACCGCACCAACAGCGGGATCGGCAAAGGGCTGCATCAGGTGAGTGATAGTCTGGGGCGTAAACTGGGTGTCGGCATCCAGGCTGACCACGAAATCGTGTTTGACTGCCTGTAGGCCGTTGCGCAGGGCTGTGGCTTTGCCGAGGTTAACCTGGCGGATCAAGCGGATACGGGAATCATCCTCGGCCATGGCGGCAACAATGGCCGAGGTATTGTCCTGAGAACCATCGTCCACCACAATGACCTCAATCGGGCCGGGATAGAGGGTGTTGAGCACAGATCGTAGGGTGTCGCGGATGACCATTTCCTCGTTGTAGGCGGCAATCAAGACGCTGATCGGCGGGCAGAACGCGGCATCATCATCCGCACCCGCTGCAGCATCGTCGTTCCGGCGGCTGCGAACGGCCAGCCAGGAGACCGCCAGGGTTTTCAGGACAGTCAGACCAGTGGCGACGATCATGAAGGCCCAGAAGAAATTGGTCAACTCGTGGATGGCGGTGAAGCCGCTCTCGCTGATCATTCGGGTCAGGGGCTGCTGGTTGGCGGGCAGGGCCGGCATCAACTGTTCCGCCGGAATCCCGAGGAGTTCGGGCAGAGGCAGAATCCGGTCTCCTCTGGCATTGAGGTAGTTAATGATCCGGGGCAGCACCTCGACGGTCTGGCTGCGGTCGCCGCCGGCATCATGGAGGAGAACAACGTTGCCGCCGCGAATCCGGCCGCGCTTGACGCGTTCAAGCATGGTGTCCACACCGGGCTCCTCCCAATCTTCCGGGTCGATATCCTCGGTCACGGTGACATAGCCCATGTCCTGCGCCAGCTTGACGGGCACCAGTTCTTCCGGATCGTGGGGGTTGGTGTCGGCGTTGTACGGCGGCCGGAAGAGAATGGTGGAATGGCCGGTGATCGACTCGATCAGCCGCTGGCTGGCGTTGAATTCCAGATGGGCGCGTTCCTCGGAAACCAGGGCGATATTGGGATGGCTGTAGGTATGAACTCCGATCATGTGGCCTTCGGCGAGAATTCTCTCCACGATTTTGGGGTGGTTTTCCATGTTGGCGCCGATCATGAAGAAGGCCGCCTTGACGTTTTTCGCCTTGAGGATGTCGAGGATCTGCGGAGTCCATTCACTGTCCGGGCCGTCGTCAAAGGTAATGACGACGCCATCCTCGGGCCCCCGGCCTTGGTGGAGAATAGTCAGGTAGCTGGGGAATTTGTCGTAGGTGGCGCTGGCCTTGGCCCCCGGTGCGGCCTTTGGGTCGATGTGGATGCGGCGGATGCCATCGTTGCGCTCGTCAACAATGGTGATCAGGTTGCCCTTGCCGATGTGGGCAATGGCGGCACCGGGCCGAATGGTTTCGAGGTGCGCCAGATTGTCCCGGTGCGCTGGTTTATCGGATGGCAGGTCGAGAACATCCCAAATTCCAGGATCCTCGGTGCCCAACCGGTTAATAGCAACGCCGCCTGCATGGTGGGTCCTGGCCAGGGTCAGTTGATTGAGGAAGGTGATCGCATCGAGAAACCAGATGGTATGCACCGCTCCATCCGCTTCGTAGACGAAGTGGGGGTTGAGCGAGGGGCGGTGGAAGTCGCTTGAGGTCTGGGCGGAGCGCCCGGCCCGGCTCATGACGTCGGGAAAACTGATCTGTTCGGCGGATTCTTGACCTTCGGTCCAGTCGTAGCCGTAGGATCCCTGCGAGATAACCCATTGCGATGGCTTGCCGTAGCCGTCGACCAGGGAGGTGAGCCAGCCATTGAAAAATTCTTGGGAGGCGATCGGTCCGGGCGGGTCGAATTCGGCGTGCTCGTCATGGAGCATGGCGACGAAACGGTCGATATGCTGAGGAAGCACATCGAGATTAAAAATTTTCAGATCCCTGCCGGTGGAGACACTGAGCCACAGTTCCATGTTCTCATGGTGCAGGGCATCGGCCATCCGGGCAAGGAAGGCGCTCATATTGTCGCGATAGCTGGGGTCGACCTGCTGCCAGTCGAGCACCACCCCGCCAGCGTTCATCCCTTGTAGGGCATCGATGAGATGGGTGATGAACTGGGTTTGCCGCGCGGCCGGACCGTTAATCAGCCCTTCCACCGCCTCGGCCATCCAGACATCACCCTCGCCGAGATTGCGAAGCAGCGGCAGCAAGACGAGGCCGTGTTCCTTGACCAGGTCGAGGATCTTTTCTTCTTGGGCGATTTTCAGTTGGCCGATCTCGGCATCAAAGGTGAGCCAATCAGGACAGAGGTGGGTCAGTCTGTCGGCGTTCGCCTTGAATGAGTCAAAGCTATCCGGATCCCAGCTCTCGTAGAATCCAAGCCTGATTTCCCTGGCTTCGTCGAATTTGACCGCCGAGAGGTTCTTTTTTGCCGGCGAAACTTGGGGGTGACGCTGTGCTGTGTTTGGCGAATGATTTTTGGCATCGGTATGTTTTTTAACATAATCCAGCCACAGGGGCTTGGGGGCTGCCATCTGGTCAGGGGGCGTTGCTTTTCGCTGCAAAGCCTTGATGCCAGATTTCAACTGCTCGACCGCTGGCGGCATGGTGAGATGCGAGGGCAGTACCAGGGTTTGAATGAACAGAATGGCGGCAATAAAAAAAAGCAAACCGCCAGCGAACATCAGGCGTCTGAATCGGGGCCAGCGTTTACCGCGGTGGTCGAGAAAAACAAAGGACTCTTTGCTGTCGATGCCGCTGGCGGCTTGGGGGAAAGAGGGGTCGTTACCGAGGGGGTTTTGGCTCATATAAGGTGAGGGATGCCGTATGGCGCCGTTGCACGGTGCTGGCAGTGGATAGTTTTATGTTGGCCCGTGGCGTAGCCAGTGTGCTGATCGGGAAAAGCAGCAGGTTGCAGGTCGGTGATCATACACTTCCAGTAACCTTTTTTCAATCACGCTTTGCAAGGAAAAACAGGGAAAAACATGATGCTTGCGGCAATCTTGCCAGAGAATGGGTGGAATGGCGGCAGTGGCCGAAGGTGGCCTGTTTCTGGAGGAATAGCCGGGGGCGTTCAACCCCGGCCGTCAAAGCGTTCGGCCAGGCTGATCACCTCTTCTTTTCGCGGAAAATACAAGGTCATGGCGGCGGCTGAAAGCGCGGTTAACAGGTAGAGATCGACCTGGTTCTTGCTCAGGAGAAAGAGAATAAGACCATAGATACCAATAGCCTCGGTCATGGCCAGGGCAATGATCATTGCTGTCGTGTAGCGCTGCAGGGCCGGATGCTGCCGGGATTTCATCGGTTTGGGCGCGGATTGCGCGGCCAGGAGCGCTCGCCGCACAAACCATGAAACCACCAGGGTGGCAAAGGCAACACCGTACATTGTTATTCTCAGGTCGGCGTAGGCCTCGGGCGGAAAATTGATGGTAGAGTCGCGCAGCATCACGGGCACTGCAAAGACATACATGATCAACGACATCGTTAGGGCAGTCCAGATGATTTTCAGCGTCGACATCCCTCTTTCAAGTTCCTGTGCGGTCAACATGCTTGCCTCCTGCTAGACGATCTGCTGATAGTCCGATGCCTGTCCGGTGGCTGGACCGGTCGGGCAGCGGAATAAAGGGGTTTTTCATCACCTAGTTTGTAGCATGTGCGCGGGGCCTTGGCAACCACCGTAACCGGGTATGGTGCTCAACCGGTTTGGATCGTAGCCACAACGGTTGTTCGCTCTTCATCGCTGTGGGATGCGTCGAAAAAACGAGGGGTTAATGTGCCGGAACGGGACGGCTGCGGTACAACAAGGCCGCGATGACCACGGTGCAAGGCGCCACGGCGATCACCCCGAAGCTGCCGACCAGGATATTGAGAACCTCGGCGGCGACAAAGGGGGCGTTGAGCAGGTTGGCCGGCGGCAACCCCTTGGCGAGAAAGACCATGAACATGGTGATGTGACTGCCCGAATAGGCGAGCAAAAGGGTGGTGGTCATGGTGCCGGTGACCGCGCGGCCGACCCGGAGACCGGAGCGCATATGCTCGAGCAGGCCGATTTCGGGATGGCGGAATTTGATTTCGTCCATGGTCGCGGCAATATCCATGGCCAGGTCCATGACCGCCCCGGAACAGGCGATAAAGACGCTGGCCACGAAGATGTCGGTAAGATTGAGATGATAATATCCCGAATAGAGCAGCATTTCGGCAAAGGGGCGGATTGCGCCGTGCAGCCGAAACAGGTGGGTGAACAGAGCAGCCAGACCGCAGGTGAGCAGCAAACCCAGCATGGAGCCGGCAAAGGTGGCCAGGCCGCGCCGGGTGAGACCGCCCACGGAAAAACAGATCACGCCGGTCAAGAGGGTGACAATGCCGAGTCCGGTCGGCAAGGGAGGATAGCCGAGCAGCAGGAGGGGGAAAAAGAGCTTCCACAGGACCAGGGCCGCAAAAATAAAAGAAAGACCCGCCTTGAGTCCGGTGACGCCAGCCACCCCGACCAGCAGCAGGGCAAACAGGGCGATGAGAAAGAGCTGTAAACCCAGCCGGTAGGAACCACGGGCCACGGCGTTGACCGGTTTGCCCTCGGCGGTACTGTATTCAATCAGGATGGTGGTGCCAGCCTCATAGAACTCATCGAGTTCCATCTTGCCGGTGAGCATGTTGACCACCTCAAGCTGCTGTCCCTGGTGCGGTCCGGAGAGCAATTTGACGGTCAGCTGCTGGATGTTGGTCTTGACGATCAGGTTGGTGCGAACCTTGGAGTTGTCGACCCCAGTAATCAGGGCGCGGCAACGGATGCCGCTGGGTGCTTGGGGGATTTCAGCGAGGTCGAGAAAAAAGAGAACCGCACAGAGGGTGGCAATGATCAGGGAGAAGAGGAGTTCGCGGCGCATTAGATTCATGAGGATAAAAAAAGAACCCACGGCGTCGTCAAAGGGGGCGACGCCGAGGGTTGGCGGGTGAAGGGGGTATTATTTGGTTGCCGCTGTTTTTATGACGGGAAGCTGTTGCCAAATACCCATGGAACGGGCCATCTGCTTGGCGATGTCGGTGTTGTCGTAAAATCCCTCAAACCGTTTTGAATCAGGCCCGATGGCGAAAACCGGCACTGGCACGCCGGTATGGGAATAGGAGGTCCAGCCGATACTGGCGCGCTCGTTGAGAATGTGGGTGATGGTGACGATGATCGGTTCATAGCCGCCATAGAGCAGCTTGTTTTCGTCTACCTTGTTGTCGTTCTGTTTGACCATCGACATATCGTAGGCATCTTCAAGCTTTTCTTTTTGATAGGCATTGAGGCTGGACCATTCTAGGCCAAAGATTGACTGCATCAGCCCGATCATCTCCGTGCTGCTCTCCAGATTGTTGGAGGCGGTCCAGTTGTATCCTTTCGAGTTGGCAGCTTTGTGCGCTGGCCACTGGTTCATGCCAAAGGCCTGAAAACTGCTGGACTGGCCGAGCAGCCGGTCATAGGAGGCACCGTAGCCGGTGGTGGCATGGCCAACCGTCATGCCGCCGGTTTCGTGGTCGCCGGTGACCACGATCAGGGTCTGGGACGGGTACTTCTGGTAAAAGTCAAGGGCTACGCCCACTGCATCGTCAAAGTCCAGGGTGTCGCCAATGGTGGCCATGGCGTCGTTGGCATGGCAGGCCCAGTCGATCTTGCCGCCTTCCACCATCAGAAAGAAGCCTTCGTCCTTGTTGGCCCAGCCGCCTTTTTTGCCGTCTTTCTTGCGGGTAAGCAGCGAGGCAATGGCGACTTCGGTCATCTCGGCCAGGGAAAGGTTGGTTTCCGGCCGGTCAATGGCATAGGGCATGGCAGCCGAGTCCTGCAAATAGGGGTTGATGGCCACCACCTTGCTTTTCGGATTCTTTTTCAGGTCGACTATAACATCGCGGCTGTTAAGCACGGTGTACCCCTTCTGGGTCAGCTTATCCCAGACGTTAACCGTTCCGGTTGCTCCAGCCAAACCGCCGCCGCCGAAGAAATCGTAGTCACTTTCCGCCATCTGGGAGCCGATGGTATTCATGTCACCCCGGCTGGGGACGCTGGCGTAAAACGCGGCCGGGGTGGCGTGGTCAAGCGAAACGCTGGAAACAATGCCGACCCGTTTACCTTTTTCCGCGGCCAGCTGGGCAATGGACTTGTAGCTGACGGTCTTGCTGTCGTCCATGCCGATGACGCCACTCAGGGTTTTAATGCCGCAGGCAAAGGCAGTGCCGGCGGAGGCGGAGTCGGTCATCAGGGCATGGGCGTCATAGGTGGTTTGCATCCCCAGAACCGGCATCTTGCTCATGTTCAGCCGGTTTTCTTCTTTGAGAAGATCCTTGGCTTCGGTGGCCTTGCCGCCGTTTCTGGTGGTCAGATAGGCCTCGGTGGCTTGAATTTGGGCACTGGACATGCCATCTCCCACAAAAAAGAACACATATTTCGGCGATTCGGCCAAGGCAGCGGTGGTCAGCAAAGTCGCCGCGGTCAAGGTTGCGGCGCAGAGCCAGTTTCTTCCTCTCATTCTTCCCTCCATTCGTATTTCGTGTGCTTTGTGAACAAGACCATGCATCCAAGCCGGGGCTAGTGCCGAACGGCTCTCCGTTTCTGAAGGTGCATGTTCGGGAAATGCTGCCGGTCGGCAAATCGCTCCCGGTACGCCCTCTCTTTTTGCCGCATGGATGTTAGGATGTTATGAGCACTGGAATAGAGCATGATCAGCATTTGAATAAAAAACAAGAAACAAGAAGATCGTCAACCGGTCCTTGACTAATTTCAGTGGCCAGGCTACGTTTGTTAACAACATGAACATATATTCATATAAAGGAATTCGATGACAAGGCAACACGACAACAGTGAAGTGGATTTGTGCGGTATCCGCTGTATCCACAGGGAGCGGATTGTCACGGCACGCGAGGGGGCCTTGCCGGCCGGCGACTACGAGGCCATGGCAACGCTGTTCAAAACCATGGGTGACCCCAACCGGTTGCGGATTCTCTGGGCGCTTAATCAGGGGGAGATGTGCGTCTGTGACCTGGCGGCCTTGCTCGAAGGTTCGGAGTCGGCGGTTAGTCATCAGTTGCGGCTGCTGCGCCAGATGGCGCTGGTCACCAACCGGAGGCAGGGACAGGTGCTCTACTACCGGCTCAACGATGAGCACATCCACATGCTCATTGAGATGGCCCTGGAACATATCCGGGAATAAATTTTAACAGGATAGATGGTATGCATTTTCTATATGAAATTTTGGGTGCGGCCTGGACCTTGCTCGTACAGTCCTCGCTCTATATTCTTTTTGGCCTGGCGGTTGGCGGTCTGCTGAAAATGTTTCTCTCCGCCGACTATGTCGCTGCCCATCTGGGCAAGGGCAAAATCAAATCGGTGTTCAAGGCGGCTCTGCTCGGCGTGCCCATTCCGCTCTGTTCCTGCGGGGTGTTGCCGGCAGCGGCGCAACTGAAGAAACAGGGGGCGAACAACGGCGCTACCACTGCATTTTTGATATCGACCCCGGAATCCGGAGTCGATTCGATCGCCGTTTCCTGGGCGCTGCTCGACCCGCTGATGACCGTGGCCCGGCCAGTGGGAGCCTTTTTGTCGGCCTCTGTCGCCGGGGTGCTGGAGAATCTGTTGTTCTGGCGCGAGGTAAAAATGGGGGTGCCACTATCCCTGCCCATGGCCTCCCTGCCGATGGCAGCGTGCGCCGACGGAGCGTGCGGTTGCGGTCACGAACAACTGGCGGTTGGATTATGGGCCAAGCTCAGACAAGGGGTGCGCTACGCGGTCACCGACATTTGGGGTGATCTGGCCGGCTGGTTTTTTATCGGCATCGCCATCGCCGCCTGCATCACCGTTTTTATACCCGATGATCTCATCACTCGGCATCTCGGCGGCGGTATCGGTTCCATGCTGCTGATGCTGGTAGTGGGTATTCCGATGTACATCTGTGCCACCGCCTCCACGCCGATTGCCGCCGCCCTAATCCTCAAGGGGGTCAGTCCGGGCGCGGCCCTGGTCTTTTTACTTGCCGGCCCGGCCACCAACATCGCCGCCCTGGCGGTACTGGTCAAAATTCTTGGAAAACGAGGAGTGGCCGTTTACCTTGCCACGATCTCGGTGGTCAGCGTCCTCTGCGGCCTGGCCCTCGACGGGATCTATTTTTCCCTGGGAATCTCGGCGCTGGCAACCATCGGGGAGGTGGCGGAAACCCTGCCGCATTGGCTGATGCTGACCGCGACCGGCCTGCTGCTCGTTCTCTCGGTGCCAGTGCTGATCCACCGCTTTGCACCGGCTGGCCCGGTTCATTCGTGAGCCGGTATCGACCTGGGAAAAACAGTCTACAGCAGGCCCGCTGAAAGCATTGTTCCGGCCAGCACCACCCAAAGGATATCGATTTTGCGCCAGAGGGCCAGCAGGGCCAGGGCGGCCAAGGCTATCCGGTACGGTTCCCAGGGGATAGCCATCCCAAACCGGAGGGCAACCGAAAGCAGCAGACCGGTGAAGGAGACAAGAATGCCGTGCATGGCTCGCTGAAATTGAGGGTTATGCCGGAAACGGTCGAAGGTGGGCACCACGGCGGTGAGCATGATCAACGAGGGCGCGAAGATGGCGATGGTGGCGGCCAGCGCCCCGGGCAGACCAGCCTGCAGGAATCCGACAAAGGTGGCGGTGATGACAATCGGCCCCGGCGTCACCTGGCCGAGGGCAATGCCGTCCATGAAGGTCTGACTGGTCATCCACTGCTTGATGGTCACCACCTCGTTGAACATCAGCGGCAACGAGCCATAACCGCCGCCGAAGGCAAAAAGGTCAACTTTGGCCATCATCAGGGCCAGGTCAAAGAGCCGTTGATCGGTCACGAAGAGACAAGCAATTCCTGCGCCCAACGCCAGGCTGAGTAGCAGGGCTGGAGCAATAGCGCGCAGGGTCAGTGGCGCAAGGGTTTGCGGCGGCCCCGGCCCCGGCTGGATGCGTTGTTGGAAGAGCGCCATCCCCAGCAGGGCAGCGGCGAGGATGGCCCACAGCGGATTGCCGCCCGCCAGCAAAAAAGCGGCCACAGCCAGGCCAAGCGTCAGGTCCCGCCAATCCCGCAGGGTAGAACGGCCAAAATGAACAGTCGCATGGGCCACCAAAGCCACCACAATCACCTGTAAGCCAGCGAAGATCGATACCACGGCCGCCAGATCGTGGCTTTGCCGGTAGAGGGCGGACAGGAGAACCATCAACAGAAAGGCCGGCAGACCGAAACCGGCATAGGCCGCCATCGCTCCACAGTGCCCACCCGTCCGCAACCCCACGTATGCCGCTACCTGCATGGCGGTGGCGCCGGGGATGGTCTGGCAGATCGCCACTCCCTGTTTGAAACTCTCCTGTTCGAGCCACTCCTCCCTATTCACCGCCAAATCGCGGATATACGCTACCATGGCCGGGCCGCCAAAGGCAGTCAGTCCAAGTCGAAAAAATCGGAAGAACAAGGTGATAGTTGAAGGGCGATTGGCTGCGGACGGATTGTCGGTCATGGCGTCAGGGTCGAAGGGAAGAGCATTGGCTGCCGGTGGAGCACATCTACACTACCAGGCATACTGGGGCTGTCGATCATTACAGCATACAGGTTTGACCGGTTCTACGGCACAAATTCAACCTCCAGGGAACGGCCGGTTGCCCGGCCTTGATCATCGACCACGCTCAGTTCGTAGCGGCCGGAATGGCCAGGCCGCCAGGGCAGGGTTTCTTCTCGTGTGCTGTTGCCCAGATAGCGGTTGCCGGCAAACCAGTACATTCGTTCCGAGCCGGCCGCAATGGCTGCAGCTAAGCCAATGGTCTCCTCCGGCCGCGATAGGCGCAGGGTGTAGACCACGCCTGCCAGGGGCGAATGCAGCCGGGGAGGATCATCGGCGGGCGCTGGTGTCGAGGTCTCGGTACAACCGGGAGCGGATTGGGGCGGCAGGCGGCGGGGCAGGCCTGCTTCGCGAAACAGACGCTGCATATCCGAGGGCCAATATTCAAAGACCTCCAATCGGGTCCGAGCGGGATCAAAGGGCGGGCAGGCAGCCAGGCCGGAATCAATGTCCACCGTCATCGGACGGTGGAGGGTGGAAACACGGATTGGAGAGGTGCCGGGGATGAACCAGGTGGTGGCGGTACGCGGACACCAGCGGTTGGGCAGATTGCCGGAGGCGGCGCAAACCTCGACCTGGACGAGCGCCTGCGGCGGTTGATCGGGCAAGGGTTTTTCGTCCGCCAGGGTCAATTCCAGAGCATCGGCGATGCGGAAAAAAAGCGGGGCCGCCGCCTTGACGCCGATTAGGGCCGGGTTGGGATGGCCGTCGAAGTTGCCAATCCAGACTGCCAGCACATAATCGCCCACCAAACCCAGGGTCCAGGCGTCGCGGAAGCCCCAGGAAGTGCCCGTTTTCCAGGCGGTCCGCCAGGTGCCGGAACTCTTGGACCGCTTATCAGGGCGCGGGTTGGAGGCAAGCATGTCGCGCACCAGAAAAGCAGCCTCCGGGGAAAGCAGGCGCACACCTTCGGTCTGGGGATCGCGCTTGCGGTAGCGCAGAGGCCGCATCTGGCCTCGATTTGCCAGCATGGCGTACAGGCCAACCAATTCCTCCATGGTCAACTCGCCGCCGCCCAGCACCAGGGCCAGGCCGTACTGCGTTTCCGGCCGCAGGCGGGCAACACCGGCGGTGCCGAGAAAATCATAGAGGTTCGGGCTGTGCAGCTGGTTGGCCAGCCAGACCGCCGGCACATTGCGGCTGCGGATCAGGGCTTCGCGGGCTGGAATCGGGCCAACGAAGCGGCCGTCAAAGTTTTCCGGTTGAAAGGGGCCAAAGGCAGTGGGCGCATCGCGGAGGATCGTCAGGGGATGGATCACCCCTTGATCCAGGGCCAGGCCATACAAAAAAGGTTTGAGGGTTGAGCCGGGCGAGCGCTTGGCCAGAACGCCGTTGACCTGGCCCTGAATGGCGGCGTTGAAATAGTCTGCTGAACCGGCCAGGGCCTTGACGCTCATGTCGCGCCGGTCAACCAGAAGGACGGCCCCGTTGCTCAGACCGTGGCGGCTGCCTTCGCTGATGTACTGTGCAAGCAGCCGTTCGACCAGCCCTTGCAGGCGAGGGTCGAGGGTGGTGTCGATCACTGATTCGCCGCCAGGGTCGCGCAGCAGGGAATCGGTGAGATGGGGGGCAAGAAAGGGCAGGCGGGTACGTTTACGGCCAAAAAGGTCCTGGTCGAGCAACGCTGTGAACGCTGCTTCCCGCGGATAGCGTTGGCGCCAGGCCATGGCAAGCCGACGGCGTGCCTGTTGCTGCTCCGCATCGAAATCAGCGCGTTTGGCCGGATTCTGTGGCATCACCGCCAGGGCCAGGCTCTCTGCCAGGGTCAATTGATCCGCTTCTTTGGCAAACGAAATTCGAGCCGCTGCCCCTACACCTTCGATATTGCCCCCCATGGGCGCAAGGTTGCAGTAGGCTTCGAGCAGGGCGCGTTTGCTGTAGCGGGCCTCCAGCCAGAGGGCCAGTCCGATCTGCTTGATCTTTCCTGAAATGTCTCGGGTGTTGAGATGATAGAGCCGCCGGGCCAGCTGCATGGTCAGGGTTGAGCCGCCCTGACGCCCGTCTTGGCCATAAGTGACCCAGGCTGCGCGCGTCAACGAAAAAGGATTGATGCCCGGATGCCAGAAAAAGAAACGGTCCTCTTTGAGCAGGATGGCCGCCACCGTGGTGCTCGCCATCCGCGCAAGCGGCGTCCACAACCGGTATTGGCCATCGCGGGCCAGGGTCAGGCGCAGGGTGGAACCATCTGCGGCCCGGATTAAGTGCGACAGGGGCACGGAGGCGCTGAGGGGTTCGGCCGGAACCAAGCGGAGCGTCAGCAGAATGAGAGCTGCCGCACCTGTCAGGCCCCCGACCCGGAACAGCCTTTTTTTGGCGCCGCCAATGTTCACGGCTCGGTAATGGTCATCATACCGCCCTCGCCCCGGCCCTGGATACCACGCTCGTACATGCCCTCGGCATAGGGCGGCGGGGTGCGGAAGGTGCCCGCATTGGTGGCCCGCACCCGATACTCATAGGTGGCCAGATCTCGCGAAAGCCCGGCGTAGAGCACCACTCGGTCGTCGCGGGTATCGACAAAGGAAGGTTCCCAACCTGTTGGTATTTCTGCGGCCGAAACTTTGTTTACTTCGTCCTGGCGCTCACTGTTCTCCTCGGCTTCGATCACCTCTTCCACCGGTTCCGCAGGGATCTCGATCACCGGCTCCACTCCGCCCGGCAGCAGATCGACAATGGCCACTTCGCTTAAACTGTCGCGCTCGGTGGCCCGCAGCCGCAGCCGGACCGTGAACTCCTCGCCCACCTTGACCTGGGCAAGCGGCTTGCCGTCCGACCCCAGATATTCCTTGATGATTTCGAGCCCCTGATGCAGGGGCCCGGTAGGCGGCTGGCGGTCGAATCCGGCCTCGGTCACCTGGTAAAAGGAGGGCAGCCCCTCGTTCTCCTTGCGGAGTATGACCTTGCTCCATTCGTGCGGCAAGGCGGCACGCGGCGGCTTGCCCATCAGGGGCAATGCTTGGGTGCTGCCATCAGGCAGGCCTACCTCGGCGGTCAATGGTCCACTCTGCCCGGTGACGCCTCGTCCCAACAGATCAAAGGCGCGAATCAGCAGGGCGGCGGAGAGCGAGTGATACTGGTCCTTGGACAATTGCCCGCCCAATGCAGGGAGCAATTCCTCGGGTAGGGCGGCCAGCCGTTCCGGGAAGTGGCGCGCGGTCAAGGCTAGCAGTTCGGCATCAAAGCTGAGCGCATCGTCATAGAGACTGAAGTATCGCTTGGGCTGGACAACCTTGCCTGGGGCGATGCTGCGCCAGCCAACCTCGCCGATCAGCCGTTCTGCCTCCTTTCGCTGCTTGAGCAGGGTATGGCTGGCAGCCAGGTAGGCGGCGGTGAGGTCGCTGCGCCAGGTCTGGCGGTGATGCTTTTCCAGTTGCTCAACGGTGGCCGCCAGGGCAGCACTGGTCACGATGCCCTGGCGGGTCAACAGATAGACCGCACGGGCTTTGGTGCGCAGCTCATCCAACCCTTCGGCCGGGCCATGGGCAAGCCGTTCCAGATAGGCGCGGCTCTGGCGTTCCAGGTCAAAGGGCACCACCGCGCCACGCTCCCTGGCCTCCAGCAGGAAATCGGCGGCATAGACAGAAATCTCTGGTTGCACCGATAGATTGCTCGCCCATTGACCAAAGCCTCCGGCCTCGTTCTGGCGCTGGCGGAGGAGAGTGAAGGCTGTTTGCAGCGGCGCAAAGCCGTGCCGTGCCACTTCCTCGGGTTTGGCCGCGATCAGGGCGGGCATGGCCTTGGACAGCAGCTGTTCGGTACAGGCGTAGGGATACTGCTCAAGATAGGTGGTCAGCCCTTGCGCCCACACCAGGGGAGAATGATCGAAACCCAGCTCGACTCGGCGGTGCTCCTCATGGAGATCGCGTTGTTTGTCCAGGCTGAAGGCCTGTTCCTTGAACAGGCCGGCGCGCAGCGTCACCCGATACGGTATGGCCGGCCGGATTGAGAGGGTTTCGCCGATGCGGGCCTTGCCGTCCTGACTTTCAGCAAAAAAAGTAAGGTCGGTGGAGCCGAGGCGTTCGTTGGCCCGCAGGCGGAATTGGGCGATGCCCTCGCGGCCCGCCGCCACCTCCATCTGATGGTGGCCATCGCCTACAATCGTCAGGCCGGGACCGGTTTGCAGGCGCAGGTTGACCTGACTCGCTGCTTTCAGGTTGTTGAAGGCGCCGGTGCTGACCGTGAATTCGTCGCCTGGGGCAACAAAGGCCGGGATGTTGGGGGTCAGCACCCAAGGGCCGCGCACCTCGGTGGCCCCCGCAAAAACGCCGATCCGCTCTTGCGTCACTGCCACGGCCATGATCCGCAACCGTCCATTGAATCCTTCGGGCACGGTATAGTGGAAGGTCCGGCCTGTGGTGGGTACATCCACCACGCCGGACCAATAGGCCACCGGTCCCTGACGTTTGCGCTTGAATGGGTTGAGATGGGCGCCAATCTCGTCCTCGCCATCGCCTCCGGGGGCAGCGGCTGCCAGCAACCGGCTGAACTCGGGCAGGATCAGGCTGAGGATTTGCGAGGTCTGGACCTCGAGCGCCCGTTTCTGGAAAAAATGGCCCAAAGGGTCCGGCGTTTTGTAGCGCGCCACTTGAAGGATGCCTTCGTCAACGGCGAACACCACCGCCTTGGCTGCCTGGCCCGGTATGCACTCCATGGTCAGTTCCTGGCCGGGTTCGATCAGTGCCGGGGTGGTGAGAGCAAGCGGCAGCCGACGAGCATCGAGGTTCACGCTGAAGGGCGCTACCCCGGAAGAGTGGGGACTCATGAAGATTTCCGCTGAATTGGGATCGCGCACGAACTGGACATTGACGTACCCGTTACCCTCCAGCTCTTTTGGCACGGTGATGGTCTGGACGCTGCTGGTGGCGTTGGTGGTGAACCAGGCGTGGGCATAGACCCGGTCGCGCTCGATGGTGATCAGGCCGGAGCCGGTATAAGGCGCACGCAGGCTGATTTGAATGGTGTCGCCGGGGGCGTAGCTGGTTTTGTCGAGTTTGATTTGCAACAGGGCGTTGCGCTCCAGCGAACGACTCAGGTTGCCGGATCCGGCCACGGACCAGGCGATACGATTGAGCACCGTACCTTTGCCGTCCCGCACCTCATAGGAAAAATCGCCGGGTTCGCCGGTGGGGAGGGTGAGTTCCGCTCCCTCCCTGGCCAGGGTGAGCGGCGTGTTGGCCCGTTCCAGATCCTTGCGCCGGGATTCGTACTTGTAGACGCCGCTTGGTTGTTTGACCAACACCGATACATGGCGGTGCTCGATCAGCACAAGATGCAGCCCGTCCACGGCCACAGGCTGCAAGTCCGGCCCAACGGCCAGCCAACGGCTGGTGCGGACAGCACCCTTGGCCACATACTCAAGCGAATCCTCGCTGCCCACCCCGATCAGATACGGAGCGGACGACACCAAAATTTCCTGCTCGGCCGCCACGTTGCGGCCGCCCTTGGCTTCAAACACCCGCGTGGTCAAGCGAAGGCGGTAGGTGGCTTGGGCGAAGCGCTGCAGATTCGGGTTCAGAACACCTTCTCCGCTGGCCGAGGTGGCGGTTTCGACCAGATCTTCATCCACGCTTTCCTTGAGGACGCCTTCAACGTGGAAACGCAGCTGCGGAAATTGCTTGAAGGCGGGCAGGGCGGGGGACAACTGCATCCGGCCCGTCACCCGCCGGTCGGAGGCGTCGGCCCCGAAGAGATGCCGGGCCGCGACCAGGGGCTTGACCTCTTGCGGCTGCACCCAGCCGGTCACCGGCGTTTGGGCCAGACTCAGAGTGACTTTCATCCGGTCTGGCTCGAAATCGCGTACCTTGAACGTGGTGCTGCCAATCAAGGCGGCCCGGCGGTTATTTTTCATCAGATAGATCGAGGCGCTGTATTCGCCAGCCGGTGCTGTCGGGGTCGCTGTGAAGTCGATGGCATCAAAGCCGCTCGGAGGGCAGGTGCGGTGTTGATTCCAGGCCACCATGCCGCGCGGATCGGTAATTTCCATCTCCACCGGCAAACCTTCGATGCGGGTCTTCCAGTTAGCGGCCCGTAAGATAAAGCCGATATGGGCGGTCTCTCCCGGCCGGTAGAGGCCGCGGTCGGTGAACAGATCGGCCGAGATCTGCTCTGGTCCGCTTTCATTGGCTGCGCCGCCGATGTCGAAGCGGGTGAAATCCACCTGATGCTCGCCGCGTCCCAAGGGCAGGAAAGACAAATCGTTCGCCAGGCTGGCAGTCAGCATGATCGGTTTCTTTTCGCGCCGCAACTCATGCATCTGGGGGAAGCGGGCATGCCCTTGGGCATCGGTGTGGGCTTCGGCCACCGCTAGGCCGTTACGGCCGATTACCTCCACTTTGGCCCCTGATACCGGAGCACCGTTGGCAATCGACTGGACAAAGACCTCCTGGCCACCATCCATGGTCTGTTTACTGATCAGACCCAGATCGGTCACCAGGATGAAGCGCCGGTCCCCGTTTTCCGGACCTCTGGGGTAGTCGCTGTATTCGCGGCGGGGCTGCGTGGGATCATAGGGTGTGAGGCGGAGAACAAAGACCCCGCGCCGGCCGCCCTCGGCATTGAGATAGGCCCCGAGATCAACGGCGTCATAAAGCGGTTTGGCTGGGTCGAGCCGGGGGAATTCACGGACGTATTCCATGCGTTCGACCAGCCGGTCAAAGGTGTCGCCGTAGACTGAAGGCTGGGCGAACTGGCTGTAATTCTGATCGATGATCTGGTGCAGCTGGCCCGGGAGTAGGCGGGCAATCTCCACCTTCATACCCGGCAGTCCCTGGACCGTGAAGCCGATCCGCTGCTCGCCATTGAGGCTCAACAGGGCTCCGTCACCCAACAGCTTGAGCAGTTTGGGGTATTCGCCGGTATTGAGCAGTTTGGTTGTCTCCTGTTTCGAGAGATAACCGCCGATCGCCTCAACCTGTTCGGTGATCCGGACGAAAATCTGGCGTTTGACCGGGGCACGGAAGGTGAAGCTGTGATGACTGTTGCGGGGCTCGGCGCTGGGGATCTGGGCCAGAGGCAGGAGGTGTGCGGGTTGCAGGTCGGCCTCGCTAAGCCGGGAAGCATCCCAGCCCTCCTCTTTTTCCGGCAGCAACCAGGCGCGGACATGCTTGCCAATGATTTCGTCGCTCACTGGAAAGGAGCTGTCGAACATCAGCACTTGTTCCGGTTCGCCCTGCTGGTTGGTGATGTAGCGTGTTTCCAGGTTGTTGAAGGCCAACTGGTACCGGCCGGGCACCGTTATCTGCCGCTCGCCGGTTTGGGCGGTCCGGTTGCCGCCCTTGGCCGCGCCGATCCCCTTGTCCAGGATGATGGTGGCCGTGGCTGATTCCAGCGGTACGGCCAGGGGGGCGGAATGGATGTAAGCATGGAGTCCGGTTTTATCGATGGTCAGGGTCCAGGGCTCCTTGTCTGTATCGCGAAAGGCGAGTCCCTCGCCCAGCTTAAGACTGATGGTCTGTTTCAGGCTGGCCTCGTCCACCGGATGGGAAAAATCAACGGTGGCCACTATTTTTTTCAGCGTGCTGTCCTCCGGGTCCTGATAGAGTTCGCTGCCAGTGATGGTGGCGGTGAAGGGGGCGGTGGCAAAGCTGGTCTGATAGTCGCGTAGCAGGACGCCCGGGGCAAAGAAGTCCTTCTTGGCAAAGGCCAGGGTAAAGGTTTGCCCTACCGGCCAGTCGCCCTCGGGGGTGAATTCGAGTGTTCGGTCATCGAGCCAGCGCCATGCGCCGGGTTGGGCGGGTTCCAGCCGTAGACCGGCAACCACCGGTTTGCCCGCGAGATTCAAGGGTGCCGCGGATTCGGCAAAGCGGACGCGTAGGGGGGCGATCACCACCGGCGACTTTTTGTACTCAGTGAGTGCCGGCGGTTCCACTTGGTACGCAACGGTGTGGGCCTGTGGTCGATGGCTGTACCACTGCCAGCCGTACCAGCCGCCTCCAGCCGAAGCGAGCAGGGCGAGCAGCATTGCAGCAGCAGCCAGGGGCCGTTTGCTCAGCCACGATAGCCACCGAGGCGCCTGCCAACCAATTCGGCCGAAAACGGCGATGAGCACAGCGCGCAGCCCGCGCAACAGGAAGGCAAAGGGAGCAGCAAGGGAGGCGAACTTCATGGGAACTCCATGGGGTGGAGGGGAAGTAGAACCTGGAAAGAACCGCCACAGTGTGCAATTGTCGACCCGTTTTGGCAGGGCGGGCAGAAGATCAGTAGAAAATTGACACAATCGAAGGGCAAACGCAAGGACGCCTGTCTATCCTGCCCGGCTCACTATTGGATCAACGCCGCCTGTAACGTGGTGGATAATACCACCAGGTCAGCACGATGGCCAGCCCGAACAGGGAGTAGACCAGGATGAACACCCAGGCTGGTGCGTCGTAATAGAGAAGCCGATGCAGCCAGTGGCCGATAAAGCTGCCGCTGTAGGTTGGAGCTCCAGCTTGCTCGCGGAGCCACATCTCCAAATAGGTGAGCGGGCAGATGGCGCCGAGCCAGGATTGGGCAACAATGATCGTGATAGCCGCCAGATGCGTCAGCCGGAACCACAGGCTATTGACCCAGCGCCAACCGCGCCAATTGCCGAAGAGGATGACCACCAGGCCGCCAGTCACAAATAGGGCAATGACAAAATGCAGCGCGAGCACTACATCGGCAAGGAGGAGGAAGGGGAATGGGGGGGTCATGGCTGTTGGCGCATGCCAGCAATACGGTGGACGGTTATTCTTTTCAATGGCATTCAGTAGCCCGGATGAAGGGCACCGGAATCCGGGGTTCTTTTTCCTGGAGAGTGGAAGAAGATTTCGGGGGTGATATCGATGATCGTAAAGCTAACCATCAAGTGCGGTTTTTCGGACAGATTCGTTTGAAGGCCGTCGGGTTAGGGTAAGGCGAAGCAAAGCTCCGGTAATAGCCATGCCCAGAACGGGCAACCAAACCCACTTGAACTCAGACAACAAAACGGTCGCCCCTTTCAGGGAAAGAAAGCGAGAAAGACGAAGTGGTGCAACTTCGATAACCTGGATGGGTGAAAAAAAACGCTCACCTGACCAAGGCCACAAAAAGGCGATGCCAAGACCACCATTGGTCAAAGCGTCAAGGGCACCATGAGAGAGGGCAGCGATGAACAGAAACGAAAATGACTGGAGGAAGGTGGAGCGAAAAGAGCGAAACAAAGAGGCACCAGCGAGTGCTGCCATGAATGCAAACAACACCGAGTGGCTGAACCCACGGTGACCAAAATCTGCGCCATAGGGAATGCCAAGGCGAAAGGCTACAACATCCAGGTCTGGGAGCACTGATACGACGATACCGGTGAACAATAATCGTCTCGAAACGATTCCATGGCCAAAGCCAAGAGCCATGGCGAGTGGAACTGCCGGGTGAGTAAGAAGGGTTGGCATTGTTGCCTCTATTACTTTAGATGATTGTCCCTGTCCATATTCTGGACGGCCTTCATTCCGGCCGCTTTCAATTGCTCTCTGTTTTTGGTCGTAAACCGCCAAGCAAAAAGAAGTGTATTTATCTTTGGTTGTTTCGGGCTCGAGCCGATCAGTATTTGAAAAACTGATTACCACAAAAAATCTGCGGAGTGCAGTGGCAATCAGAAAAGATAATCCAACCTGGCAAGGCACTGCTTCAAAGTAAAGAAACAAACCCGTCGCTCCGCAAGCGGGAGGACGGGTTTTGCGATCTTAGTTTCAACGTTCCTTCTCCGGTGCTGGCCGAAAAAAGGACTCGACATCGGAAGACGTTATTCGCCGGCTGGTGGCGGCATCTGAGCACGGGTTTTGCTGCGCTCGATCGATTGCAGGGCCAGATAGTTGGCGCCAAATTTCTTCATATTGCCCAATTCAACGTCGTACTGGTCGTAGTGGCGCTCTTCGTCGACCACCAGACTCTCGAACAGTTTCTTGGAGACACTGTCGGCGCCCGCGCTGCATTCGTTGGCCCAGTGATTGTAATGATCGGCGCTGTCCAGTTCCATCTGCCGCGCCATGACCAGCATCTCGTTGACATCCTGCGTCGGGACAACCTCAGCGGAGGCTTTCATCACCACGTCGCCGCCGAGAAAGAGGATACGTTCGGCCAGCCGTTCGACATGGAGCATTTCTTCGATGGCGGTCCGTTTGAACAGGCCGGCGAGGAGGTCATAGCCCTGATCGTCGCAATGAAAATGGAAATACATGTACTGGTGGAGGGCGGTAATCTCTTCACTGACCGCCTGATTGAGGAGTTTGATGCTGTTCTCGTGCATAGGTTCACCTTGGTATCGTTAAAGGAAAAAAGTAAAGGTAACTGCTGGTTCTATAACACTTTTTAAAAATTGAGTCGATAACAACCATCGGGCGGACCGATACTCTCGACCCGCCCGTTGCAGTTGAAAACCCACGATCAGTTGAGCTCAAACCGGTCCAGGTTCATGACCTTGTTCCAGGCTGCGACGAAGTCGCGTACAAATTTCTCCTTGGCATCGTCCTGGGCATAGACTTCGGCCAGAGCGCGCAACTGCGAGTTGGAACCGAAAACTAGGTCCACGCGAGTCCCGGTCCATTTGAGCTCGCCGGTTTTACGGTCGCGCCCTTCGAAGGTATCCCCAGTTTCGGTGGCGGGCTTCCATTCGGTGGCCATGTCGACTAGGTTGACAAAGAAGTCGTTGGTGAGCGTTCCTGGCCGCTTGGTGAACACGCCATGCTGCGACTGGCCAACGTTGGCGCCCAATACGCGCAAGCCGCCGACGAGAACCGTCATCTCCGGTCCGCTCAGAGTGAGGAGCTGGGCCTTGTCCACCAGCATTTCTTCGGCTGATATGGTATAGGCCTTCTTCTGGTAATTGCGGAAACCGTCGGCCTCGGGCTCGAGCACGGCGAACGAGTGCACATCGGTCTGTTCCTGCGAGGCGTCGGTGCGCCCCGGAGTGAACGGGACCTCGACGGCATACCCTCCAGCCTTGGCCGCCGCTTCTACGGCAGCGCAGCCGGCCAGGACGATGAGATCCGCCATCGAGACTTTCTTGCCGTTTGTCTGGGCGGTGTTAAAGGCCTGTTGGATGGATTCGAGCGCACCCAACACCTTGGCCAGTTGTCCTGGCTGGTTGACCTCCCAATCCTTTTGCGGCGCCAGACGAATGCGGCCGCCGTTAGCACCACCACGCTTGTCGGAGCCACGGAAGGTCGAGGCCGAGGCCCAGGCAGTGGCCACCAGTTCCGCCACCGGCAGACCCGAGGCCAAGATCTTGGCTTTGAGTTCGGCGATGTCCTTGGCATCGATCAGGGGATGATCCACGGCCGGGACCGGGTCCTGCCAGATCAGGTCTTCAGCCGGGACTTCCGGGCCGAGGTAGCGGGCCTTGGGTCCCATGTCGCGATGTACCAGCTTGAACCAGGCGCGGGCAAAGGCATCGGCAAAGGCCTCCGGATTCTGCTGAAAGCGGCGGGCAATGGGTTCATAGATTGGGTCGAAACGCAGCGACAGGTCGGCCGTGGTCATCATGGGTCGGTACTTTTTCGCCGGATCATGGGCACCGGGAATCATGTCCTCTTCCTTGACCTCCTTGGCCAGCCATTGCTGGGCGCCGGCTGGGCTCTTGACCAACTCCCACTCGTAGCCGAACAGCGTGTTGAGGTAGCCCATGTCCCATTTGGTGGGGTTGGGCTTCCAGGCGCCCTCGATACCGCTGGAAGTGGTGTCGCCGCCCTTGCCGGTGCCAAAAGCATTTTTCCAGCCCAGTCCCATCTCTTCGAGCGGCGCGGCCTCGGGCTCCAGACCGACCAGTTTCGGGTCTCCAGCGCCGTGGCACTTGCCAAAGGTGTGGCCACCGGCAATCAGCGCCACGGTTTCTTCATCGTTCATGCCCATGCGGGCGAAGGTCTCACGGACATCGCGGCCTGAGGCCACCGGGTCCGGATTGCCGTCCGGACCTTCGGGATTGACGTAGATCAGGCCCATCTGCACGGCGGCGAGCGGATTTTCCAGATCGCGCTCGCCGGAGTAGCGGCTGTCCGGCTTGTCGCTGGTCGCCAGCCATTCCTTCTCGGCTCCCCAGTAGGTATCCTCTTCCGGCTGCCAGATATCGGCGCGACCGCCACCGAAGCCGAAGGTCTTGAAGCCCATCGACTCCAGGGCGCAGTTGCCGGTCAGGATAATCAGGTCGGCCCAGGAAATCTTGTTGCCGTACTTTTTCTTAATCGGCCAGAGCAGGCGGCGGGCCTTGTCGAGGTTGACGTTGTCGGGCCAACTGTTGAGCGGCGCGAAGCGTTGATTGCCGGAGCCGCCGCCACCGCGTCCGTCAGCGGTGCGGTAAGTACCGGCGCTGTGCCAGGCCATGCGGATGAACAGGCCACCGTAGTGGCCCCAGTCGGCTGGCCACCAGTCCTGTGAATCGGTCATCAGGGCGTATAGATCCTTTTTCAGGGCCGCCAGGTCAAGCTTCTTGAATTCTTTAGCATAGTTGAAATCAGGCCCCAACGGGTTTGAGGCCGGCGCATGTTGGTGCAGGATGCTCAGGTTCAGTTGGTTGGGCCACCAATCGCGATTCGCGGGGCCTCTGCTGGCAGGGGATTTTCCGGTTTTTCCTGTTACGGGACACTTGCTGTTGTCGCTCATCATCGTTCTCCTAATAGAAAAGAGGTTGCACAACTCACGTTCTGGTTGCCGGGTTTGGGAGCGTCTGTGTCAATAGTCAGTTTTCTCTTGGGCTTTCTCTTGCATCGGGAACCTCCAATCGCTGGTGTTGAGGTGCAGCTTCGTGCGCCCTGTCGCTGGGGCAATCATCATGGAAATTACCCTAATGGAGGAAATTATATGTGTCAATGTTAAATAGGAAGCTTTATTAAAAAGGAGGTATTTTGAATTTTAACGCCATATTATATCGTTATATTCGTTATAAAACGTAAACATTTACTGTATTGCACGGTCGGATCCCCGCATTCGTCTACTGGAATGGCCAGTGCTCCATTTTTTTCTTGATTGTTCTGGGTCGACTATGGGAAAGGAAACAGATTCGGGTAAACGCATGTCCGTGAACCCGTGCATACAAAAAATATGTTTCTACCGAGAGATATCTGCCATGGCTCAACACCAGGGTCGCCGTAACGAAGGTGGGTGTGCCGACGATTTGAAAACCAAGGACAAACTTCTGTCCTCGATTCATAAAATCTCAAGCCTCCTGACCCGGCCCATCTCGCTTGACAAGATTCTGACGTCAATCGTGAAAGAGACTTCCCTGGTGTTCGGTTTTACCCGGCTGGCCATCTTCCTGGCCGACAAGGACCGCAACCTGCTTGAATGCAGGTATATCCACGGCTTTAATCCCCACGATTCCGAACGCGCCCTGCGTTTTCCCTACCGGCTGGCACATCACGACTGCGTCGAAACCCGAGTGGCCAAATGGGGAAAAACCATTTATGTGAAGAATTATGAAGACGATTCCAGATCGACCCCGGTTGATCTCAAGGTCAGCCGGATCATGCGGCGCGTCTCCACCATCGCTGTGCCGCTGAAAATCAAAAAAGATGTTATTGGGCTGATCACGGCGGATAAAGACGACATCAATCTCTGCATGACCAAGAAGGACATTGCCGCTTTTTCCACCTTTGCCAATCAGGCCAGCATCATTATCGAGAACGCCCGGCTGCAGGAACAAAATCAGAAAAAAATCAAACAGCTGCTGACTCTGCAGGAGATCAGCAAAAAAACCAGTTCCGCTTTCCATCTGGAAAAACTGTTCAATGTCATCAGCGCCAGCGCCTTGAAAATCACCCGGGCCTCCAGTTGTGCCCTGTTTCTGCTCGATGACGAGGGAAAAGAACTCACCATCGCCTCCGTTAAAGGTCTTGCCAAGGGAGAAAAGGAGCCGTGCGGTCTCAAGGTGGGGGCCGGCATCATCGGATGGGTGGCGAAAACCGGAACTCCCGTTTTGGTTGACGATGTGCACCGCGATCCGCGATACCGGGAAATAATCAAGGGGGTTGTTTCCCAGCTCACGGTTCCCCTGATCAACGACAAACGGGTGGTCGGGGTTCTGCATGCCGGTAGCCACGAGCGGGCCGCCTTTTCCGAGGATGATCTCAAGCTGTTGTTGATTTTTGCCGGCCACACCGCCAGCCTGATCAAGAATGTCCGCCTGTACGGCCAGGTAATGACCGAACGGAATTTCCGCGAAAACATCCTGGAAAGTTCACCCAACAGCGTGGTCACCATAAACCTCAAAAAGCACATTTCCTCGATCAATAAAAAAACCGAGGAGATGTTTCGCATCAGGAGAAAGAATGTCCTGGGCGCAAAAGCGGACACGGTGTTTGACGGCGATATTGCGCGGATTGTCGATTTGGCCATTGATCACCATGCGGTTGTTGACAGCAAGGAGATCCAGCAGGGGCGCAAAGAGGGTGGTGCAGTCCTTTTGGGAATCACTTCCTCCCTGCTGCGCAATCATCAGGGCAACCTGATCGGCGCCATGGTTATCATCCGTGATTTGACCGAAGAAAAAAAGACCGAGGAGCTGATCAGAAGAATCGACCGGTTGACCTCGCTGGGGCAGTTGTCGGCCGGTATAGCGCATGAAATCAGAAACCCCCTTACCAGCATCAATTTCAACGTGCAACTGCTGGCCAAGAAGGCTGCAATAAACCAGACAGCCAGGAATCTGATCGCGGATACCCAGGAGGGAATTGATCGCATCAGAACCTTGGTCAAGGGAATGCTCGACTTTGCCAAACCATCGTTTCCCTGCCTGAAAAGCGATTCACTGCACAGGGTGGTTCAAGGATCGATCGCCTTGATGGATTCGCAACTCAAGGAGAAAAAAGTTGAGGTGCACTGTGCGCTGCAGGAGACTCTGCCCGAAGTTGTTTTGGACGCGCATCAGATTCAGCAGGTGCTGGTCAACCTGCTGCTCAACGGTATGGAGGCTATGCCGGAGGGCGGTACGATCCGCATTAACGGCCGGTATGAGAAGAGCCCCAAAAGGCGCGGCGAGCATGTGGTGCTACAGGTGATTGACCAGGGGACCGGCATCTCCCGTGACAATCTTTCCCGGATTTTCAATCCTTTTTTCACGACTAAACCCGAAGGAACCGGTTTAGGGCTGTCCATCGTTCACAAAATACTGGAGCAGCATCATGCCTTGGTGGATGTGGTCAGCGAAAAAAACAGGGGTACGACCTTTACCTTGAAATTTCCCCTTCACCCTGTTGAGGAAACCCGATGTATCGATACAAAATCCTGATTGTCGATGACGACAGGCTGCTACAGAATTCGCTTCAGGCCATCCTCAATGAAAAATACGATACTCTGATTGCCGGTAGCGGTGAGGAAGCCATCCGTCAGCTCAAGAAGCATCCGGTCGATCTGGTGCTGCTCGATATCCGGCTGCCCGGCATCGACGGCATAGAAACCTTGCAGCAGATTAAATCGCTGGGGCACGACCACCTGATCATTATGATGACGGCCTACGAGGACATCAAAACAGTTATCACCTCGATGAAGAAGGGCGCTTATGACTACCTGGTCAAGCCATTGGAAATAGAGATGTTTGAACTGGTGATCGAAAAAGCCCTGGATAATCTGCGCTTGAAAAAGGAGGTGCAGGAGCTGCGGCGGGCCTATCTCAAGAAGTTCAACTTGGAAAATATCGTCGGCGAAAGTGAGGGAATCAAGAAAGTCTTCGAATTCGCGGACAAGGTGGCCAAAGGATATGACACCTCGGTGCTGATCGAAGGAGAAAGCGGGGTGGGCAAGGAGGTGGTCGCGCGGATGATCCACCAGCGCAGCAGTCGCTACGACAAGCCCTTCGTCGGTATCAATTGTGGGGCCATCAGCAAGGAACTTCTGGAAAGCGAGCTGTTCGGTTATGAAAAAGGGGCCTTCACCGGCGGGTTGCATGATGGCAAGAAGGGCAAGATCGAAATGGCGGATAGTGGCACGCTGCTCCTCGACGAAGTCAGTGAACTGCACCCCGCCGCCCAGGTGAATCTGCTGCGTTTCCTGGAGGAAAGGGAGTTTTATCCGGTGGGCGGCACCCAGAAAAAAAAGGTGGATGTCCGCGTGATCGCCGCGACCAACAAAAGTTTGGCAACCCAGGTGCAGGCCGGGACCTTCAGGGAAGACCTCTATTACCGGCTGAATGTTGCCCGCGTTGTTGTCCCGCCTTTGTTGGCTCGAAAGGCCGACATCATCCCGCTGACTGAATTCTTTATGCATAAATTCAACGAAAAATTCAGCAAGAGCTTTCGCGGCATTTCGCCTGAGGCCAGGAAAATGCTGGTGCAGTACCCCTGGAAAGGCAATATACGGGAACTGAAAAATGCGGTGGAACGGGTGATCTTGATGGAAGACGGCGAGCAGGTCGAAGCCGCCCATCTGGCCTTTCTGGCCTTCCCCTACCATGCATCCCAGCAGAAAGAAGAGCCGGGCTTGAGTTTCCCCCCGGAGGGTATCCAGCTCGACGATCTGATCAAACGGTTGATTATCCAGGCCCTAGAGATGAGCGGCGCCAATAAAACCCGTGCAGCCAAACTGCTCGGCATTTCCCGGCCCACTTTGATTTACCGCATCGAAAAACATGGTATTGAAATGTAGCTGGAAATAGATTAACTGTCTGTTTTTATAAATGAAAATAAAAAATAATCCCGGCTTTCAATGATTTGGCACAGAGAAAGTGGACATACAGTTAACCAGAGTTAACGAAGTATCTGCTCAGAATGTGCATGGGAAAGAGGGGGGAAGGCGTATCGGCGAGTTGTTACTTTCGGCCTTGCTCCTTTGTCGAAACGGTTGTCTACTTGAAGTCATAACCAAAAATTCTTTTTCATGGCTGATTGCATGGAACTGTTTGACAGAATGGCAATTTTTTCCGCCGTATACTGCACCGGTTAGTAGCTGTTTGCATTGCTCATTATTTCTTTGCTTTTCCTGATTTTTTTGCGGACGGGGTCGTTCGGGGCGGCATAGCCAAGACTGATGAGCAGGCCGATCCGTTTGTGTTTCGGGATTTGCAGCAGCTTCCGTACCTTTGCCTCGTCGAACCAGCCGAGCATGCAGGTCCCCAGCCCTAATTCCGCAGCTTGGAGACAAAAATGGGCGGCAGCGATGCCAATGTCAATCAGGGGAAAGTCCCTGTTCTTCAACATGGCCCCGATCTGGGTGATCACCTTGGGCTTTTCAATAACCAATACAGCAAGGACAGAGGCTTGCGGGACAAAAGTATTGAAGGCCACCAAGGTGCTGTAGGTGGCCTTCGCCACCTGGTCCTTGAGCATTGGCTCGGTAACCATGATCAGCTTCCAGGGCTGCGAATTGGAGGCGGAAGGGGCTAGGCGGACCGCCTCGATCAAGAGGTCGATTTTCTCCTGCTCAACCAGTTGATCCGTGTACTGTCGCACACTTTGTCTGCGGGTGATCAAATCGGAAAAATGCATGGTGCTCCTGAGTGGGGGCTGGAGAGAAAAGAATATCGGTGGCGAAGGGCGGTCCCGGTCAAATGGACCGGCTTCCAGATCATCTATCATACCAGGGCTTGACGCGTGAGGAAACCGGCTTGTGCACCACACCGGAGGCACCAGGCGATGGAGAGTCGAGCGCAGCGCGATGAACGCACGGCGCGGCTGTACTTGGCGCTCCAACGCACGCTCTAACCCGGAACAGGAGGAGACAAATGAAAAATATGGGTGAGATGCTGCTGACTCGGACCGGGTTTTCGGAAATCGTCATGGGAAACACCGCCCTCGTGCGGGGCATGATCGAGGCCGGAACACGGGTGGTGACCTCCTATCCCGGTTCGCCAACCCCAGAGATTGCCTCGGCTATCCAATCGATTCCGTTGACCGATCGTCCTTTTTACTTCGAATTTTCCACCAATGAAAAGGTGGCCGCTGAGGTAGCCTTCGGCGCTTCGCTCAATGGTCATCTGGCGACCGTTTTTTTCAAAAGCGTCGGCCTCAATGTGGCTGCGGATGCCTTTGTCCAATTCAGCCTGATGCACTGCATTGGAGGTCTGGTGATCGTTCTAGGCGACGATCCCGGTGCCAATTCCTCGCAGAACGAGCAGGACAACCGCCACTATGCCCGCATGAGCTACACCCCCATCATGGAACCGGCCAGCCCCGCCGAGGTGTACACCTATTATAAGGAGGCGGCCTCCTTATCGCAAACCATGGGCAAACCGATCATCCTCCGGTTGACCACCCATGTCTGCCATGCCAAGGAGCGGGTTTCTTTTGCCGGCTGGATCCGGCCAGACCATTTCGACAACAGCCCCCGCTTCGATCCAGCCAACGGGCCGTACATCCCACTGGTCGCCAAAGTTTTTCCACGCAAACGGGAAGCGCTGGAAAGCCTCCAGCGGGTAGCGCAATGGGTGGATGAGCGCAATCTCCACCAGGTGATAGACCATCAGAGTGGCCGTGGCATTATCACCTCCGGCATGGTCACTCTGTCCGCCCTGGATGTGCTGGCCGATCTGCCCGTTAAACCTGACATTCTCAAGCTGGCCATGCCGTATCCGCTGCCGGCTCGGGTGATCGCCGAATTCCTCGCCAGCCACCGGGAGGTAAAAATCCTGGAAGAACTCGACGACACCCTGGAAAAGGATATCAAGGCATTGGCCTATGACCGGGGCCTGACCACCAGAATCCTGGGCAAGGCCGAGCTGGAAGACTGGGTGGGCGAGTACACGCCGGACAAGGTGCGCGACATCCTCCATCGCACCTGGCCCGACTCCATCCCGCCGCGAACAACCATTGCTGCGGCCACCCTGGTGCCGGCTCCACTGAGACCGGCCCAAATGTGTCCAGGCTGCGGCCATCGCAGCGCCTTTCACGCCATCAAACAAGCCCTGCCCGCCGACGGCGCCATCACCGTGGCCGACATCGGCTGCCATACCCTGGGTTACCAGGAGCCGTATCTGATGGGCCAGGTGCTGCTCTGCATGGGCGCGTCCACCGCTGTCGCCTCCGGGCTCGCCCTGTTCAATGATACCCGGCCGGTGATCGCTTTTCTCGGCGACTCCACTTTTTTTCATGCTGGTATTCCCGGCATCATCAATGGGCTGTTCAACTGCCATAATCTGATCCTGGTGGTGATGGAAAACGGCACTACGGCCATGACCGGGCACCAGGATCATGCCGCTTCCGGCCGCAATGTCAACGGACCGGTCGAGGCCATTCCGATCCGGCGGGTGTTGGAAGGGTTGGGCGTGCAACATATCTTTGAAATTGACACCTACCGCCAGAAGGAACTCGCCGAGATACTGCGGCAGGCCCTGGCGTTGGATGGTTTCAGGGTGGTCATTGCCCGCCATCCCTGCATGCTCATGTTCACCCGCAATCAGCGTAAAAAGAGCGGCTATAAGGCCCGCCACGTCCAAATCGATCAGGAGAAGTGCGCCCGCATCCACGCCTGTGTTTCGGAGTTTGCTTGCCCGAGTTTTTCGCGGGCAGCTGATGGCTCGGTGACGGTTAACCGGGAGCTGTGCATCGGCGACGGCTCCTGCCTGCAAACCTGCCCCGCAGGGGCGATCATCCGTTAACGCCACTGGAGGAATCGTATGCAACCTTTCAATATCTATCTCTGCGGTGTCGGCGGTCAGGGCATCGGCCTGCTTTGTGAAATCCTGCTGCGGGCTGCCGATTATGCCGGTTATACCGCCAAGGCGGTGGACACCCATGGCCTAGCCCAACGCGGCGGCACGGTGGTCTCCCATATCCGTTTGGGTGAGATTGTGTATACCCCGCTGATCCCCGAATTGGGGGCGGATTTGGTAGTCGGGCTTGAACGGCACGAGGCCCTGCGGGGGGTGCAGACAATGCTGCGGGATGAGGGTGTTTTGGTCTATTACGACACGGTCTTGCAACCCCTGGGTGTCCGCCTGGGAACCGAGGCCGAAACCAGCCGTGCCGATCTTGACCAGGCTTGCGGCCTCCGGGGCATCACCATCCATCGGGTGGTGCAACCGGATCTGGTTGATCCCCGGATGCAAAACATCGCGGTGCTCGCCTGTATACATCAGCAAGGCCTTGTTCCCGGGTTGGAAACGGAGCATTTCATGCGGGCCATGGATGATTTGCTCGAGGGTCCGATGCTGGCCGTCAACACCCAGCTGTTTCATTCCGCTGGCTAAGGGCCTGTCAATAGATCGCAATTTAGCCCACCAGGTTGTTCGTGATCGGGTTTTAAGAAGGAGGAGACTTCGATGGAAACTGGTTGGCTGCGTCGCTTCCTGCTGCCCGATCTGAACGGAAGATTTGTTCTCCGGCTGTTGTTGGTGGCTGTAATCGCGGTTGTGGTTTGTACCCAGGTGCTTGTTCCGTTGCGGATCGAGGGCAAAAGCATGGAGCCGACCTATGACGACGGCGGGTTCAACCTTTGCTGGCGTGGACGCTATCTTTTTTCTGAGCCGGAAAGGGGCGACGTGGTGGTGATTCGTTTTACCGGCCGGCGGGTGATGCTGCTTAAACGGATCATTGGTCTGGCCGGTGACACCGTCGAATTCCGCAATGGAGCCTTGTTTGTTAACAATATCTGGGTCAAGGAACCGTACGTGCGCAGCCCCTCGGATTGGAATCTGGCCCCGCGCAAGGTGGAGCCAGGCAAGGTGTATGTGGTGGGCGATAACCGCACCGTGCATATGGACCGGCATCATTTTGGCCAGGTCGAACAGGAGCGGATTATGGGAGGTGTGCTGTGGTAAACGTGAAAACGCTCGTTCTTATTATCTCGATAGCCATTCTGGCCGGTTACATTGCCATCCGTTTTTGGCCGGGTGACGAACGGGCGATTCGCAAGCAGTTGGCCCTGATCGAGGAAGCCGGCTCCAAGGGGGCGGCGGAACAGCCAATAGAGGCATTGTTCAAGGCCAAGCAGATTGCCGATCTCTTCGCCGATCCCTGCCTGCTGACGGTGGAAGCGGTGCGATATGCCGGTTCCTATCCCCGCAAACAGATTCAGGATCGCATCGTAATGGTGCGCGCTTTCTATGCCCAGGCACGGGTTTCGCTGCACGATATAAGCATCGAGATTGCCGAGACCAACACTGCCGTGGTGCACGGCACTATCCGTCTACGTGGCGAGGTCAAGGGCGAGGCCATTGCCGATGTCCATGAACTCCGGGCTGAGATGAAGAAAATTGACGGGAATTGGCTGTTTACCTCGGTGGCCATTGTCGAGGTGCTGGAGCGGTAGCGCTTTTCACCCCGTCATCTGTGGGGGAACGGTTCCATTACCTCGCCAAGTGCACTACCATAGCTGGTGGGGAAATAGCGGCCCGCCGCAAAAAAATAGCTAAAGCCGATGGTCATCAGAACCTGTATGGTCTTCTAACCCAAGGTATGTATTTTCAGTGCAGCCCTTATAACTTCCAGGATAAACCTAACCCGTTCTCAGCGCTTGCGCCGCTGCAAGTTGTATTTTTTCATCTTATACTGCAAGAGGCTCTTGGTAATGCCTAACTGCTCCGCAGCCCTTGCCTGGACGAAGAAATTATCGTCAAGGGCCTTGCGCACCAGTTTTTCCTCGATACCGTTCAATACCTCGGCCAAGCTTAAATGTTCCGGAATGAATTGGTTGATTTCCAGTCCCGTGCTCCATTCGTGGCTATTGACCAGTTGGGTCGAGTCGGGTTGGACATCCTCGGGTTCGATCCGATCGCCGTTGCAAAGAATGGCGGCCCGTTCGATGGTGTTTTCCAGCTCCCGCACATTGCCCTCCCAAGGCAGGCTGACCAGCAGGCGTAAAGCCTCCGGAGAGATATCCAGAGGCTTCCCCAGGTTTCGGCTGTTTTTTTCAATAAAATGAGTGACTAAGGCCGGGATGTCATCCACCCGTTCCCGGAGTGGGGATAAATGGATGTGGATGACGTTGAGCCGGTAATAAAGGTCTTCCCGGAACTTGCCTTTATCGACCTCATCTTTAAGGTCTTTGTTGGTGGCCGCCAGGATGCGGACGTCGACATGTTGCGTGACCGAACCGCCAACCCGTTCAAAGTTTTTTTCCTGGAGGACACGCAGCAGTTTGGCCTGGAGTTGGGGCGGCATTTCGCCGATCTCATCGAGAAAGAGGGTGCCGGTGTCAGCCAGTTCAAACCTGCCCTTGCGCATCACCACGGCATCGGTGAAGGCGCCCTTTTCATGGCCAAAGAGTTCGCTTTCCAGCAGATGCTCGGAAAGAGCGGCACAGTTGACCGAGATGAACGGCGCTTCCTTGCGGGGACTGAGGACGTGAATCGCGCGGGCAACCAGTTCCTTGCCGGTGCCTGACTCGCCGGTTATCAATACCGAGGAGGGGGTAGGCGCCACTTTTTCGATCAACTGGTAGACCGCGCGCATCGACGGACTCTTGCCGATCATGCCGCCGAACCCGGAACGTGGCGTGGCCTCAGCTCGCAATCTCCTGATTTCACGGATAAGTCCGTAATGTTCAATGGCCTTGGTGACGCTGGCAAGCAATTGCTGGTTGGAAAAGGGTTTGGCCAGGTAGGTAAAGGCCCCGAGCCGCATGGCTTCAACCGCTTTTTCCACCTCGGCGTAAGCGGTGATCAGGATGACCGGCAGCTCCCGGTTGTACTCCTTAATTTTGGCAAGAAATTCGATGCCATCCATGCCTGGCATCTTCATGTCGGAGAGCACCAGGTCCAGATCGGTGCTGTAGACAATGGGCAAACCGGCCAAGCCACTGTCGGCAGTAAAGACCTCGTAGCCCTCGTCTTTAAGCAGTTCGGCCAGAACAATCTGATAGTTGGGTTCGTCATCGACAATGAGAATTGTGTGCATGGCGGCTCGAAACAGGGAGAAGGTTATGGTTGGCGCCTGTCGAGACGGGCGTTGAGTTCTTCGAGAAGTGCATAGGGCGGGCAAAATCCCATTGCCCTGCCGGCAAGGCGATGGGCAGGCCTGGTCATGCCGTGGAAATCGCTGCCCCCGGTGACCAGTAGGCTAAGTTCGGCGGCAAGAGCCTTCAGTTTTTTTTTCATTTTGCGGGTGTGGGTGGGGTAATGGATTTCCAGGCCATCAAGCCCGCGAAGGACCAGTTCACGAATCAGCGGTGGTTGCACGCGCATCTCTGGATCGAGCTGGCCGGGATGGGCCAGCACGGCTAGTCCGCCCGCTTGGTGAATCATGTCGATGGATTCGGCGGCGGAGTAGCTGAACCGGCTTTCCCACGCCGGCCGGTTCCGGCCGAGATATTGGCGAAAAGCGGCATCAAAACTGTCGACCACTCTTTTTTCTACTAGAAGTCGGGCAATATGCGGTCTGCCGGTTTGGCCACAACAGGAGATATGCTGGATTTCCTCGGCAGTGATATTGACACCAAGGGCTTGCAATTTGTGGAGGATGATGGTGTTGCGTTTCTCCCGTCCTTCCTGGAGCGGTTGGAGCCAGCGATGAAGGGCGGGCTTCGTGACATCAATACCGTAACCGAGAATGTGCAAGGTGTGCTGATGGAGGCTAGTGCTGATCTCCACCCCGGAGACGACAACCAGCCCCGCCTGCTCGCCCAGTTTTCTAACCTCTGCCACCCCCTCGACGGTGTCGTGATCCGTCAGCGCCAGGCCACGCAGACCGTTTCCCAATGCCAGTTCGATCAGCTCCAACGGGGTAGAGGTGCCGTCGGAATAGATGGAATGGGTATGGAGGTCGATACACATGGAAACTGGGCCGGTAGTTCAGTGACAAAGGGGTATATCCGGTTAAAAATCCGTGATACCATCTGGAAACAATGTACTCAGGGCCTAAACAATGCGCAATAACCAAATGAAATCGCCAGAAAAAGCCTGACTTGTCAACAACTGGAGCCGTTCTTATTATTGGGAGAAAACTTTTTTTAAGGAGCGGACATGGCAGGACGACAAATGCGTATCGACGAATACAGGATCGACGAGGAACCCTATTATCTGGCTACCGGCAGTGAGCTGGCCATTGCCGAGGCCGCCTATCTCGACGGTTCGCCACTTCTGCTCAAAGGTCCCACCGGCTGCGGCAAGACCAGGTTCATGCAGTATCTGGCCTGGCGGCTGCAGCGGCCCCTGGTGACGGTTTCCTGCCACGATGACCTCTCCACTTCTGACCTGGTCGGCCGTTATCTGATTCGCGCCGGAGAGGCTGTCTGGACTGACGGCCCGCTGACTATGGCCGTCCGAGCCGGGGCTATCTGTTATCTGGATGAGATTGTCGAGGCACGCAAGGACACCACGGTGGTTATTCATCCCTTGGCCGATGACCGGCGGCAGCTGCCCATCGAAAAACGGGGGGAGTTGCTGACCGCACCGCCCGAGTTCATGCTTGCGGTCTCCTACAACCCAGGCTACCAGAGTGTTTTGAAGGACCTGAAAGCCTCGACCCGGCAGCGCTTTATAGCCCTGTCCTTTGATTATCCGGAACCGGAAAAGGAAATCGAAATTGTCTGTCAGGAAGGGCGACTGGGACTGGAAATAGCCAAGCCCCTGGTCAAGCTGGCCGGCATGACCAGGGGACTCAAGGATTCGGGACTGGCCGAGGGGGCCTCGACCCGGCTCTTGATCCAAACCGGCAAATTGATCGGCCGGGGCATTCCGGTCAGGACTGCATGCCGTGCCGCGATCAGCGAAGCCCTGACCGATGACCGCGAACTCCTGGCCGCCCTTGACGAAATGATCAGTTCACTTTTCTGAGCATTCATGGAACTGGAAATTTTAAAAGAAAAATTTTATCAACTGGTAGCCCCCAGTCTGCCCAATGAATGGGATGTGGAGGAGGCCCTGAGTCATCTGGCAACAGCGGAGACCGAACATCTTGATGAAATTTTTGCACAAATTCCAGCTATCTGGCCGGTATCGCATTCACTTTGCTTTGCCTACCTGTCCGCTGCTGGACCTGCGCTGTGCTGTTTGGCGCTGGATGAAATGTCGCTCTGGGTCCACACCTTGCTTGATCGGTATGAAACCGGCGGCCTGCGCGGGGCCCAGGTGTTCATGGAAGATGTTGATCAGCAATTTGCCCGTCATCTGCGCGGACAAGGCGGCTTGCGCCTGGTCGATGTCCGCTCTCGCTTGCAGCCCTATGTCAACGGGTTGGCAGGCCGGGAACTCCCTCTCATTGCCGCCGACACTGTTGCCACTGATTCGGAATCCATCTTCCTTCCTAGCGAGATAGGTCTTTTCTCAGGGCATGAAGAAAATTTTCTCCTCTACAAATTAATGGTTTCCTTTCAATGGGCGTCTCTTCAGACCGGCGTTTTTGCCGCTCCCCCCTCTTTCAGGCTGCATAAGAAGAGTGCCCACCCCTTGGATTGTTTTTTTTCCGAGTTTGACCAGCCAGCCAATGCCCGTAGTCTCTACCATCTATTTGAAACCAGCAGAGTTCTCAATTTTTTACGCCATGAACTTCCGGGCTTAATGCGCGAGGCCGCAGCACTGCTGCCGCAATTGCCACTCTCCGGTGACGATTCTTCTGCCCCGAACCTGCTTGATTGGCTGCAGCGAGGACTCCTGCGGGACGATTGGTCCGGATCGCTCCAGTCGCCTCTCATGGACCGGGCAATTGCCTTGTTGCAGCAGGCCAGGGAAGAGGCTTTGGATAATGCGGCCAGCCTTGAAGCAGTCCGCGAATTGATGCCGCTGATGGCGGTCGAGGACAATTTAGCCCAGACCGATCCCCTTGTTTTTCAGGGAACACTGCGCCTCCAGGAGATGCGTAACCTGGGGATGAAGCAGCAGGCGGACAAGGAGTTGCGGCTGATCAAAACCATGACCGCGCAATTGCCTCCCGCAACTCCCACGGCAGCAGCCGAAGAGGCCAATGCAGGTGAGGCCGGCGGGCAACAGGGGCAGGATACGGCCCTGCTCATAGACATGGAGAGTGCCTGGGAACAGCTACCCCCCTTCTTCCAATCCCAGTCGCTGCGTCTCGATAACAGTGATGCTCTCTTGGACTCGATGCAGCGCGAGCATGAACGGCCCGGTCAGAGCAGGGTCGTCGAACATTCGGTCACTGCTGCCGAAGGCAAGGCTGGACAGACCTTTGTCCGTTCTTCTCATGCCAGTCCGGAAGAAGGGCAGGGAATGATTGAGCCGGTTGTCTATGATGAATGGGATTACCGCCGCAAGGGATTTCGCAAAAACTGGTGCGTGGTCACCGAAAAAGAACTCCCGCCTGTGCAGAACACGTTCATAGAGCAGACCCTTAAACAGTACCGCGGGCAGATCCGCCGTTTACGACATCAATTCGAGCTGCTCCAGACCAGCGAGCGTTTTGTTCGCCGCCAGCGGGAAGGCAACGACATCGATTTCGACGCCATGGTGGAATCGCTGGCCGACCATTATGCGGGCCGTCCGCCATCGGACCGGCTGTTTATTCGCCTGGCCCGCGACCAGCGTGATATTGCCGTGACCTTTCTGGTCGACATGTCCAATTCCACCGCCGGCTGGGTCGGTCAGGCCATCAAGGAGGCCCTGGTCCTGATCTGCGAGGCCATGGAAGTGCTCAATGACCGGTATGCCATCTACGGATTTTCCGGGATGCGGCGGCTACGCTGCGAAGTCTTTCCGGTCAAACGCATGGAGGAACGCTACAATCGGACGGTACGCCAGCGAATCAGCGCCATCGGCCCTCGTGAATACACCCGCATGGCCCCGGCCATCCGCCACATGACCTCGCTCTTTGCCCAGGTTGAGGCCAAGATCCGGCTGCTGATCGTGCTTTCCGATGGTAAACCCGAGGACTACGATGACTACAAAGGCGACTACGCCATCGAAGACACCCGGCATGCTCTCCTCGAAGCCAAGGCCAAAGGGGTGCATCCCTTCTGCATCACCATCGACCGCCAGGCCCACGAATACATGGCGCACATGTACGGCGAGGTCAACTACATCTTCATCGATAAGGTTAAACAATTACCGGCTCGAATGTCGGAAATCTACCGCACCCTTACCAGTTAATTCCAACTGACAACGCCCGAGTCGAACGGATACCGGGTTCCTCTCCGGAAGTGACTCCCCCAACGCTTCCCAGTTATTTTCCTTGAGTACTCTTTCATCATATTGTTTAACAAAGACAATCAACCATGCTCAATCCACACTTCTCTGATCGGATGGCCCATGCATTATCTCACCAACATCCTAGTGCTTTTTCTCTTTCTGGCCGGAACATGTGGGGCGCAAATCAGTGAACAAGACGAGGTAGCCCTTCGTCTCAAGGCGCAGGCATATCGTGCCTATTACGGCAAGGGGCAACCGGTCAACTATGCACGAGCTTTCGAACTGTACCAGATGGCAGCCGAACGGGGCGACGCCGAAGCCCAATTTGTCACCGGCGGCATGCTATATCAGGGGCAAGGGACGGATCCGGATAAACGCGGCGGTTTCAAATGGCTGCTGAAAGCGGCAGAACAGGGCAAGGTTTCGCCGGAATCGCTCACCATAATCGGTGCCATGTATCTGCGCGGCAGTGCGGTGCCGCAGAATTATCTGGAGGCGAAGAAGTGGCTCAGTGAGGCAGCCAGGCAAGGGAATATGGCGGCGCAGAATGATTTGGCCTATCTTTTCTACAACGGTCTCGGCGGTGAGCGCGATTACAAAAAAGCCCTGGAACTCTATGAGAAGGCAGCATTTCAGGGTGATGCCATGGCCCAGGCCAATACCGGCTTGATGTATGCGACCGGCACCGGCACCGATACGGACAAAGCCCGGGGTTATGCCTGGTATTCCCTGGCAGCCAGCCGGGGCAACACGGCTGCTGCGATTAACCGCAATAATTTGATGACTGACATGTCCTGGGAAGAATTAAATCGAGCCCAGGCGATCTCCCTCGATCTCTACCGGCAGGTAGAAAATATAACGGCGCCCAAACGGATCGAACCGGATCAGCAGGAGTAGGACATCAACTGGACTCTTCTTTTTCTTGCTCTCGCAGCAGGGCAACAATGGCCTCGACGCTTTCGCAGCTATAGATGGCTTGACGGAGGCGGGCGGCACCAGGCAAGCCGGTGAGAAATTTAGCTGTATGGTTTTTTACCTTGAATAACACCTTGTCCAAAGGCAGATACTGACTGGCAAGTTGCAGATAGCGTTCGAGAACAGGCAACCGCCCGGTCAGAGTCTCTGGTCTACCTGCCAGTGAAAACAGCCAGGGGTTACCAAGCGCCCCTCTTCCCACCATCACACCGTCGCATCCGGTTTCCGCCATCATCGCCATTCCATCAGTATAGGAAAGGATGTCGCCGTTGCCAATGACCGGGATCGAAACCGCTGCCTTGACGGCCTTGATCACCTCCCGGTCGGCCGTGCCGCCAAATCCCTGCACCCAGGTGCGCGCGTGGATAGTCACTGCGGAGGCTCCAGCGGCCTCGGCCATGGCTGCGAATTCGGGGGCATTGATGCTCGCTTCGGTCCAGCCGCTGCGAAATTTTACCGTTACCGGCAGCGAAGATCGGGCGCAAACAGCTCTGATAATAGCTTCAGCCAGTTGAGGATTCTTCATTAAGGAGGCGCCGCATCCTTTTTTGATCACTTTGCGCACCGGGCAACCCATGTTGATGTCGATCAGGTCCGCCGACAGAGAGGACACGATCGCCGCCGCTTGCCCCATGAATTCGGGATCGCTGCCAAAAAGTTGAACCGCGAAAGGCCTCTCCTCGGCTACGGTCCGAAGCAGTTCATGGGTGTTTTTTTGATTTTGCACCAAACCATGGCAACTGATCATCTCGGAAAAGCAAAGGGCCGCGCCGTTTTCCCGGCACAGCAGGCGAAAAGGCAGGTCGGTATACCCAGCCAGGGGCGCGAGCATCAATCCGGATTGCAGACTCACGGAACCAATGGTGAGAGGAGGGATGACGAGAGAGGAAGACGGAACCATGGAAAGCCGAATAAAAAGAGAAAAAAGGCACTCCGGATGTGGTCCCGAAGTGCCTTGGATCAATGGAAGGTTGAACAATAATCAGTTGGCCGGTTGCGCCTGCTGCATTTGCTGTTTTCTGATTTTTTTGAGGACCCCGAGATAGATGTCTTCCGACATATCATCGATGATCTTGGCCAATGCCTCGTTGTCCGCGGCAATGGTGGCCGAATTGACTGAATAGTCGGCGGTGTAGAGTTTACTAGGAACTTCCCACAGGATTTTGCCCGATTGTACATCCTTCAACGCATAGCGGACGTAGAGACTGACCTTGGTCGCCGTGGCGTCGGAGACAGTGTTCCAGGAAACACTGGGCAGATCGATAGACAGGATCTCGCCGGTCAGTGTCAAATCGGCACCGCTTTGCTCCTTGGTCAGGTCGACTTTCTCTGACTGTTGAAACCAGCGGGATAGAGACTGATAAATTTTCATATCCAGGCCCAGCTTGTTGGTTCGGTTTTGCCAGGTTGGCATATACACAACCCGATGGGCTCCCTCGTAGACATGGGGAAAAGAATAACCGCATCCGTTCAACAAGAGGGTGCAGACCAGTATAATCCCCCATCCATATTGTACCGTTTTCAGCATGGCGCTCCTTATTCAAGCCAATGCTCCGGCATCGGCGCGATGATCGTCGATCAGTAAAAAAGTACTCGATTACACAACAATATTGACGAGTTTCTTAAGTACGACAATGATTTTTTTTGGTTGTTTATCGCCTAGCAGTTTGGCGACCTTTTCTTCGCCGACTGCCATTCGCTGCAAAGTTTGATCGTCGGTATCGGGCGGAACTTGGAGTTTCGCCCGCACCTTGCCGTTGATTTGGACAATAATAGTGATCTCGTCTTCCTTGGCGGCGTCAATGTTATAGGTCGGCCAAGATGCGATGTTGAGCTGATGGGCATGTCCGGACATCTGCCACAGTTCCTCGCAAAAATGAGGTGCCATGGGAAAGAGCAGGGTGAGGATAGTTTCCAGGGCTTCACGCTGCACCGCAGGATCAATGGAGTCGCTGGAGGGTGCCGCTGCTAGATTGACCAGCTCCATGACTCCGGAGATAGCCGTGTTGAAGTGAAAATTGCTCTCAATGCTTTCGGTCACCCGGCGGATGGTCTGATGGGTTTTCCGGTGGAGCGTCCGGGATGGCTCGTTCAAGGCTGTCATATCAACTGGTGCCGTCTGTTTAAAACAGGCGAGATTGCCGGCCACCATCCGGTAAACCCGGTTGAGAAAACGGGAAGCCCCCTCCACGCCTTGGGCATTCCACTCCAGATCCCGTTCCGGCGGGGCGGCAAACAGGGAGAAGAGGCGGACGGTGTCGGCCCCGTATTGCTCGATCAGCTCATTGGGATCAACCACATTACCTTTTGATTTGGACATCTTGGCCCCATCCTTGATGACCATGCCCTGGGTCAGCAAGTTGGTAAAGGGCTCATCCACTTCCAGATACCCGAGATCGCGCAGCATCTTGGTGAAAAAGCGGGCGTAGAGAAGGTGCAAAATGGCATGTTCGACCCCACCGATATACTGGTCGACCGGCAGCCAATAGGCAGCGGCCTCCTTGTCGATGGGCGCGGTGTCGAGAGTCGGGTTGGTGTAGCGGGCAAAGTACCAGGACGATTCGACAAAGGTATCGAGAGTATCGGTCTCCCTCCGGGCCGGTTTGCCACAGGTCGGACAGATCGCTGCAATAAAATCTTGCTGGTGGTGGAGCGGACTGTGGCTGCCCTTGGGATCGCCCGCACCCGGCAGCAGGATCGGCAGGTCCGATTCTGGTACGGGTACGATGCCGCAATGGTCGCAATGAATCACCGGGATAGGGGCGCCCCAATAGCGTTGACGGGAGATCCCCCAGTCGCGCAGCCGATAGGTGATATAGGACTGGCCGTAACTCTTTTGTTGTGCGTACTGAATGATGGCCTGTTGCGCTTCGATTGAATCAAGTCCGGTGAAGGATCCCGAGGCAACCAGATCGCCTGTTCCTTCCCAAGCCTCGGTCATGCAAGCCGGATCGAGAGGTTGCTCAGGTTGCACCACCACCCGGATGGGTAAGCCGTACTTGCGAGCAAACTCGAAATCTCGCTGGTCGTGGGCGGGAACCGCCATCACCGCGCCGGTGCCGTACTCCATGAGCACGAAATTGGCGGCATAAATCGGCACCCGCTCGCCGGTGAAGGGGTTGATGCAGTAGCTGCCGGTGAACACTCCCTGTTTTTCAACTTCCTGCTCAAGAGTGGCCCGCTGCTTGGCGAGCATGGTCTCCTGCACAAAAGCGCTGACCTCCTGCTCCTGGGGCTTGCCGCTGGTCAGGGTTTTTAGCAGGGGATGTTCAACGGCAAGAGACATAAAGGTGACGCCAAAGATGGTGTCAGGTCGGGTGGTAAAGATGGTTATGGCCAGGTCACTGCCCTCGACCTTAAAATCGCAGGCTAGCCCGGAACTTTTACCAATCCAGTTGCGTTGCATGGTCACAACTTTTTCCGGCCAGCCGGTGAGTTTATCCAGATCGGCAAGCAATTCCTCGGCATAGCTAGTGATTTTGAAGAACCAGCCGGACATGGTTTTGGGCAGGACCGGCTGATCGCAACGCCAGCAGGCGCCGTCGATAACTTGCTCGCGGGCCAGCACGGTCTGGCAGTCGTCGCACCAGTTGACCGTGGTTTCCTTGCGGTAAATCAGGTCTCGCTCGAGCATTTTAAGAAAAAGCTGCTGTTCCCAGCGGTAGTAGTCGGGGCGGCAAGTGGCCAGTTCGCGATCCCAATCGTAGCTCAAGCCCATGGCCTTGAGTTGGCCGCGCATATAATCAATGTTGTCATAAGTCCAAGAGGCGGGGTGGACACCCCGTTTCATCGCCGCGTTCTCGGCCGGCAGGCCAAAGGCATCCCATCCCATGGGATGGAGAACGTTAAAGCCTTGCATCCGTTTGTAGCGGGCGATGACATCGCCGATGGAATAGTTGCGAACATGGCCCATGTGGATTCTGCCGGAAGGGTAGGGAAACATCTCCAGGACATAATATTTCGGACGTCCCGGCTGATGGCTGACCTTGTAGGTCTTTTCCTTTTCCCAGCGCTGTTGCCATCGTTGTTCGATGGCTTTGAAGTCGTATTTATCGGAGGGCGGCATGTTAGATTGGGCGGTATGTTGCATGGTGGTTGGTTGTAAAGTTGTTCAATGAAAATCGATGTCAGCCGCCATTTCTGGCAGATACTGCGGGGCGGACAACCGGTTGGTGTAATTTTCAAAAGTGGTGTATTCGCCAAGAAAAGTCAGCTTAATCATCCCGGTCGGACCGTTGCGTTGCTTGCCGATAATAACCTCGGCCAATCCACGGTTGGGGTTTTCCTCCGCCCGATTGTACACCTCGTCGCGGTAGATAAACATGATAACGTCGGCATCTTGCTCGATGGCGCCTGATTCGCGCAGGTCAGCAAGCTGCGGCCGTTTATCGGTGCGGTTTTCCAGGCTGCGGTTGAGCTGAGAAAGGGCCAGCACCGGCACGTTAAGTTCCTTCGCCATGGCCTTAAGCGAGCGGGAGATTTCGGAAATTTCCTGAGCCCGGTTTTCCGAATTATTTTTGCCCTGCATCAATTGGAGATAGTCGACAACAATCAGGCCCAGGTCGTGCTCTGATTTTAAGCGCCTGGCCTTGGCCCGCATCTCCAGAACGGTCAGGCCTGCGGTATCGTCGATGTAGATAGGAGCGTCGGCGAGCATGCCGGTGGCGCGCGTTAATTTCGGCCAGTCGTTATCAACGAGCTTTCCGGTACGGATGCGTTGGGAATCAATGCGGCCCAGGGAGCAGAGCATACGTAGCGCCAAGGATTCAGTGGACATTTCCAGGCTGAAAACCGCCACCGCGACCTTGCCGATCAGGGCGGCGTGCTGAACGATATTCATGGCCAGCGCGGTTTTTCCCATGGAAGGCCGGGCTGCCAGAATGATCATTTCTGCCGGTTGCAGACCGGCGGTCATCCGGTCCAGTTCGTCGTACCCGGTTGCCACACCGGTGATGTGCTCTTGCCGATCAAAAAGTTTGGTAATGCGGTCAAAGGCACGCGGTACCACGACCGACATAGGTTGGAAGCCCTGCCCCTTGTTGGAATGGGCGATTTCAAAGATGGTTTTTTCCGCCAAATCGACGAGGGATTCGATGTCATCCTGGGTATCGTAGCAGCGAGCCGCCACCTCGGAGGTGGTTTGGATCAACCGGCGGAGAACCGATTTTTTCCGGATGATCTGGGCGTGGTGAACCAAGGTGCCGGTGAAGGGAATGATATCAGTCAGCGAGGCCAGATAGGAGGCGCCGCCGATATTCTCCAGCTTGTTTTGGTCATTGAGCAGGCCGGTTACTGTGATCAGATCGTGGGGTTCCCGTTTTTCAAAGAGGGTGAGCATGGCCGCAAAGATGGTTTTGTGGGCATCGCGGTAGAAGTCTTCTGGCGTCAGTAACTCGACAATCTTCAGCAAGGCCTTATCCTGTAGCAGGATAGCCCCTAGAACTGCTTGTTCCGCTTCAATATTCTGCGGCGGAATCATTTTGGTTGAGATTGCGGTGATAGGGGAAATGGTGTGCTGCATACGGCTCTTGAGTGACGGGGAAAAAAGGCGGATTTCTTATACCGCAGCAACTATACCTGCCCTACCGGGGAATGGCACGTTGAAAATGAAAGTGCCTTTTCTGTAAACAGAAAAGGCACTTGAACCCACCTGTCATGTGGATTGCGTTGCTTCGGTAGTGCGAAAAGGTGAAGCCCAATTTCGGGGCAACAGCTTGAAATCTTCTCAATGCACAAGCAACATGGCAGATTGCCTTATTTCATATCGCTTATGACTTCGGGAATGACCTGGATTTGAATAGAGCCTGTTGTTTGGTAGCCGGTCTTCACCGTAATTTTATATTCCCCGATAGCCTTGATTGGTTCAGGGAGAACAATAGATCTTTTATCTACCACTATCCCAGCTTCCTGCAGAGCAACGGCAATGTCGTTGCTGGTGACTGAACCGAACAGGCGACTTTCGTCACCAACCCTTTTGCTGATAGCAATGACCTTACCTTCAAGTTGAGCAGCCAATCCTTCAGCCTTTTTCTTTTGCTCAGCCAGTCGGGCAGCAATAGCTTGCTTTTCTTTCTCAAGCTGCGCTATTGAGGCCTTGCTTACCAAAACCGCTTTTTGTTTGGGAATAAGGAAATTGCGCGCGTAACCAGGCTTTACCTTGACAACTTCACCTTCTTGGCCAAGAGTTTCAATAGTTTCTTTTAAAATTATTTCCATTGATCACACCCTCTTCTGTATCTTTTATATCAGTTATTGAATATAAACTGTGAAAGTAAAACGAGCTGTTAGCAGGAATGCTTGCTCGCTAGACATTGTTATTATTTTTTTCTCTGAAGTTGAACCAGACATCGGCTAAACCTAAAAAAGCAATAAAAATTAGACCGTAACTTTGGATGATGCACACGAAGTACAGGATCATCCTGACGAACAGGGGTACCCGCCAACGTTCCAGCAGGGCAATGAACACGGCCAGTCCCTGAAAGAAGTAGAACATCCCGGCAATCATCAGTAGCCAGGCACCTGCATTTTGCACCGAACCTTTACCGAACAGCACAATGACAATGGCGACGATAGGCATCCACACCAGTTGTTCAGGGAGCTTCCAGGTGGAGTACTTCCCCCAAGGTGCGGTACCGGAGAACCGGCCTGTTAGACCGTTAACAAGCACCATATTGATCCAGACCGTAACTGTCACCATAGACAGCAACAGGCCGGGAAGCAGTTTGGGTACGGTTTCCCGCATGACATCGGTCACCTGGTTCAAGCCTAGCACCATTTCCGGAGATAGATCCGCCTCTTTAGAGCTGGAAAGCTCCAAAGTCTGCTGCAATCCCAGGTCAAGGACCTTGAGCAGCTGAGTGTACGGGTTGATGTCAGTGATCGCCCCATACACTCCCCAGAAAAAAAGCCATGTCAGACCTAGGGTGGCAAGTCCTTTGCCGCCACTTAATGCTGCGGGCTCCCCGGTATGCGCACTTTTGAAGAGCGTGAAACCCAGGGGAATCAAGGTTAATGTAAAAAGAAAAATGTCCAACTGCTGCACCAGAAGTGCGACCAGCCCTGCTGAGAGAAGGCTGGAAAAAACCAGTTTCTTTCCTGTGTCATAGCCATTGGTGACGAGCAGAAAAAAAACAGGAACCGCCAATAAACCAGTCAGCCATCCGAAAAAAGATGGACTGAGGACTGGCATGAAAAAAAGGGCGCTGAGCAGGAATAGTTGGCCGGGTGGAATTGTTAGTTTATTCAACCCGAACCAGGAAGCAAACATTTTAAGGGCAACGCGTTAAAATTGGGTATTTCCCATGTACGGTAACAAAGCCAACTGGCGAGCCCTTTTCACGGCTTCGGTTAATTGACGTTGATGCTTGGCGCAGGTTCCGTAAATCCGCCTAGGAATAATTTTGCCGCGTTCGGTTACAAAATTTTTCAGAGATTTTGAATCTTTATAGTCAATGACAATGTCTTTGTCCGTGCAGAAACGGCAGACGCGACGACGCGAAAAAACTTTTTTTTGCTGAGACATATTATACAACTCCTATGAGATAGTCTGAGAATAATATCAGTGGATTATTCTTCGGAGGCTTCGTCTTCGAGAGCTTCGCCTTCAAAGTCGTCACCTTCGGTATCCTCAGATAGCGCTTTGGCACGGGCGGCTGCTTTTTCGGCAATGCGCTGTTTTTCGGCTTCTATCGCCTCTGCATCCATGGCGTCACCGAGCTTGACCGTGAGATATCGAAGGGCCCGGTCGTCAATCCTGAAGATACGTTCGATTTCGTCAACTGTCTTGCCGGGGGCGGCATAGTTCATGTAGACGTAATAGCCTTGAATTTCCCTGTTGATCTCGTAGGCTAGTCGTTTGATGCCCCAACGATCAAGGCAGATGATTGCGCCGCCGTCATTGGTGACAATGGCGTTGGTGCGGTCAATGATTTCGGTGAATTGTTCTTCGCCCAAGTTTGGACGTAGAATGTACGTGGTCTCGTAATGACGCATGATTCCTCCTCGTGGTCAAAGTGGCCCTCGCTTCTTTCCTAACGGTGAGAGCGAGAAGGTTATAGTGATAAAAAAAAATACTTTAGTAAAAAATAACAGGAAATGTCAAGAGAAAAGCTAGTTAGGAGAGAGGGGGCTTGGATGATTGCTTTTCTTGTGATTTTATTCGTTGCCATTGCTTCCGCAATGCATGCTCATCTTCAAGGGTGACGTCGCCAAAAACATGAGGATGACGTCGGATCATTTTGGCGATTATCTCCTCGAGCACATCGTCGGCAGTGAAGTGATGGCGTTCGGTAAATATGGAGACCAGCATGGTGAGGATAAATAAAACATCGCCGATTTCCTCGCAGATCTCCTTCTCGCCACCATTGTCGATCGCTTCGGCCAATTCCTGGCATTCTTCCAGAAGATATTTTTTCAAGGACACCGGAGTCTGCTTGATATCCCAAGGACATCCGTTCACTCCACGGAGGGTGGCGACAATCTGTTCCAGACGGGAAAAGGCAGGGGGCTCTTCCTTGTTCAGGGGCTGCTCCATGCTTTGCTACCTATCTTCCAGAAGAAGTAACGCCTGCTCTATGCGAATATATTCGTCCTGCCGGGAATCACCGAGAATTGTTTCCAGCCTGTCAAGCAGCATCTGTTGTTTGCTATTGATGATCTCCAGATCCTGGATAGTCCGAGCGGCTGAACTTTCAGTAACATCCATCGCTTCACGGAGGTCGCCCGCATTTTTCAACAGAGCTTTGACTTCAGCGATTTTTTCCAGCCGAAGAAAGAGTTCATCAAAATTAACCGGCTTTTCGAGATAGTCGACCGCCCCCCTTTTCATGGCGTCAACTGCGGTGTCTATTGAAGAATGTGCCGTTATAACAATAACTTCGATATCAACGCTCTTGTCCTTGGCTATTCTCAACAGGTCAATCCCGCCAATATCGCCGGGCATAACCAGATCGGTGATAATGACATCAAAGGTCGTGCCATCAAGCAGCCTTGCAGCCTCTAAGCCGTCCGAAGCTACCGTCACCTCGTACCCTTCGTTCCCAAGTCGTTTTTCAAAGAGCTTCCGGATCACCGGATCATCATCGGCAACGAGAATCGTCATTGTATTCATAGTGGTGCACCATTGATCATTTGTGAGCTCTCGGTCCGGGCTCTCATTTCAACTGATAAAAAATGGAACGAAGATGCCGTTTGGGTATGAATCGGGGGCAGATTCCGGTGAGTGATTCGGTGGAGCCTATAATCAGGTATCCGTCAGGCTCAAGGACATCGGCAATTTTGTTGAACAGTTTTTTTCTGTCTTCCAGAGTGAAATAGATGGCGACGTTCCGGCACAGTATAATATCAAATTTGCCTAGACCGGTAAACGGCGTCATCAAATTGAATTTGCGAAAATTAGCCATGGCTCTAATTTGATCGTTAATTTTCCAGGTCTGGCCGGCCATGGTAAAGTATTTGGTCAGTTTATCCCGGGCAAGTCCCCGCTCGATTTCAAATTTGTTGAATTTACCGCTGCTTGCCTGAGAAACAGCAGCGTCGGAAATATCCGTGCCCAGTAATTTTATGGAATACTTTGACAAATCTCCCAGCAGTTCCTGAAGTACAATCGCCACCGAATACAACTCCTGACCGGTTGAACTGGCGGCACTCCATATTTTCAGATTGGTTTTCAGCGATGGCGTTCTCGAAGAACGGGCATCGATGAGTTCGGGGAAAATTTTGTGTTGCAGCAGTTGAAACGGGCCGGAGTCGCGGAAAAAGAGTGTTTCATTGGTGGAGATGGCGTCAATGATCTTCCGCTCGATCGACTTGGATGCATCAGCTTTTGCTTTTTTAAGAAAATCCTGATAGCTGTTGCACCCCTGCTCCTCGGCAATGGAGTTCAACCGGGTCTCCAAGAGGTACTTTTTACTTTCATCTAAATATATTCCTGAAATTTCGTAAATATATTTAGTGATAAGCTTGATCTCATCAGAAGATATTTTCAGCATGGGGACCGTCGTCTGCAGGAATCCGTTATTTCACTGATTTTACAATTTCAGCGGCGATCTTATCCAGCGGCGCCACTACATCAGTGAGACCGAGTTCAGCCGGTGCCTTAGGCATGCCGTACACGACGCAACTCTCCTCGTTCTGGCCAATAATCAACGCTCCCTTTTGTTTGAGAACCTGCAATCCCTTGGTGCCGTCTGAACCCATGCCGGTCATGATGACCGCCGTAGTCCGTCCGACATAGTAATCCGCAACCGAGCGAAACAAATAATCGGCGGATGGTTTACACGAGTTTTCAGGAGGATCGTTAGTGATCCGGATCAGCCGGTTGGTACCGTCCGTCGATGCGACCAGCTTCATCTGTTTACCACCGGGAGCGATATATGCAACATTTGCTTGGATGGGCTCGCCATCCTGCGCCTCCTTCACGGTTAGGGCGCATTTTGCATTGAGACTGTTAGCGAGGGATTTGGTGAAAACCGGCGGCATGTGCTGGACAATAACAATCGGAACCCCGAGATCGCCGGGTAACATTGGCATCATTCGGGTTAAAGCGTTGGGACCTCCGGTGGAAATGCCGATTGTGACAATCTCTGATTTACCTTGGCGCCGGCTGGGGGAGATGACCGTCGCAACGACCCTTGTTTCGGCAGATTTTGTGATCGATCCGCCAGTCTGTGACCGCACCACAGCGCCTGGCTTGCGGTTTGTTGTTCTGCCTTGTCCTCCGGCCTGTATAGAACCGATAGTGGTTCGACCGGTTTGAAAAGCCCTGATCAACGGGGTCAACAGGGTGCGGAGTTGCTGCTTGCTTTCGTTGATGTTGGTTGCGCTGGGTTTGAGGATAAAATCGTATGCACCCAGCTCAAGCGCCCGCATGGTCATGTCCCCGCCTTCACTGGTCAGGGTGGAGACCATTATAGCCGAGACCTCTGGGGCATGTTGCTGCAGGTATTGGAGCACTTCAATACCGTTCATTTCTGGCATCTCGACATCGAGTGTAAGAAGATCGGGCTTGAGCGTCTGAATTTTAGAAACGGCAATTTTGCCGTTATGGGCAACGCCCACCACCTCGATTCCCGGCATTTCGGCCAGGATATCACTGACCGCCTTGCGGTATACGATGGTGTCGTCGACCACTAATACTTTAATTTTTTTTCCAAACATGGATTGGGGGAGGGAAGGAGGAGTAATGAGTTTGGTCTCAACGGCACGGTTACCGTTCAAGTCCCCGGCTCAGATTTTCCGATTCTATGCGGAGCACCTCCTTGATGTCAAGAATACCGATGAGTTTGTTTTCGGTTTTATAGACACCGGTAAAAAACGATCCTTGAATACCGCTCATATTAGCTGGAGCCGGTTCGATTCTATCCGGATCGGCCATGACCACGTCACTGATTTTGGTGACCAGCAAACCGACATGCTCTCCTGGAGCATTGATGATAATATTGCGCGATTCGTTGCTGATTTCCACGCTTCCCAGGCCAAGTTTCTGACCGAGATCAATGATGGTTACAATCTGGCCGCGAAGGTTAAGTATGCCAACCATGTAATCTGGCGCTTGCGGTACCTTCGTCATTTCCATGAGTTTATTGATTTCCTGAACCTTTAGGATGTCCATGCCGCATAAGGCATTTCCGACATAAAAGGTGGCAAGTTCAATAATATTTTTCGTCAGTTGGCTCGGTTCAGACATGTGGGTTGTCTCCAGCTTGCTTTAAACTTTGAAATGTTAGACTAGATCCTTGAATGGTTTTTTTAGACAGATTTTTGCTCGCTAGTTCAGCCAGCATATCTTTTTCCAGATTGGTCGTGGAGTTTTGCGGGTTTCGCGGCTTCACCTTGGGAGCCCGAAAGGTGTATCCGGATTCCTTGGCCTCGGCCATCAAGACGATTCCGGCACTTTTTGAAATAATGGTTTTCTCAACGCCGGAGCGGATATCATCAATTCGTTGCCAATCAAGAGAAACAGCGATCACAACAGGACCGAGCAAAACCAGAAAAAGAATTTTCCATTTGATGCTGAATCCTGAAAATTTCATGGAACGATTCCCTTAAACTTCATAGGAATAAATAGTAATTATGCAGCGGTGGCTAATTTTGCATAACGATGAACGCTTTCCATCAACCGTTCTTTGTCCAGCTTGATGTGGTATTCATTCACACCTACCGCCTTGCCGCGGGCAATATCTTCTTCTGCGGCTAACGTGGTCAAAGCTATAACTGGCAGGTGGCAGAATCGCTTATCACCTTTGATTTTTTCAGTCAGGGTAAATCCGTCCATATTGGGCATTTCGATGTCGGTCACCACCATGGTGATTTCTTCGCCTTGTTTTTCAAGAATGTTCCATGCAATCTTGCCGTCTTCCCCCTCAAGGACGTTAAAGCCTGCTTCTTCCATATAACCCTTGACTTGGTTGCGGAAGAAGTTTGAATCCTCGACAATCAGGATCGTAGGAATCTCGGCGTCTTCAAGTTTCAATTCCGCATAGGCGGCATGATCCTCAAACCACTGCGGGTTGGAGATTTGTGTGATCTCGAAAATGTTGACCAGCATGGTGGTTCGGCCTCCAATGATAGCCGATCCCATGATGCCGGGTTGTTTCAGGGTAACATCGTCGATATCGGCGGCTATCTCAATGGCGTCAATGGGGCCGATGGCCAAGAGACCAACATCTTTGCCCGCAAGATGGAAGACTATGACCAATAAATCGTCCCGGTCGTCAAGCGGGAGAACCGAAGCGACCTCGTCGATGCTGATTAGGGGCAAACTGCCGCCCCGATACTGCATGACCCGTCGCCCGCCAATTTGCTCGATATCTTGCCGCTTGATTTTTTCGACCCGCTCCACCTGATTGAGCGGCACACCAAACTGTTCGGTGACGGAACTGGAGAAGGTAAGCAAGGACTGCTTGTCCCGGGTTTTGGTGATGGATTCCTTGGCCGCCTCAGCCAGTTCTGCGGCCCGTTCCGAACCGTCAAGCGATGTGAGGCTGGCCATGCGGGCAATATTGGCGACATCGAGGATGAGGGCAATCCGACCGTCTCCCATGATGGTTGCTCCGGCGTATCCTTGGCACTGTTGCAAGTGCCGTCCCAGCGGCTTGATGACAATCTCCTCGGAGTCATGCAGTCGGTCGACAATCAGGCCGTATTTCATCACCCCAGTTGATACAACAACAATATTCAGTGCGCTGGAGGCGCTTTGCCGCCGTTCGTCCGCTTTTCTTTTGTAGTTCTGCTCACCATCTCTCGGTTCAGCGGGAAGTGCACCCTCTTCTTTAAACAGAGGCGTGGACCTGGATCGTCGATCAGCTATATTGCGCCGCTGGTCTGGTTTGGTTTCGTCCTGCACTGGGTCGTAATAGGTGGGATCAATGTCAAACACTTCTGACATGCGAATAAGTGGTAACAAGTTACCGCGAAGCCGTACCACCTCCGCGTCGCCGACCCGCTCCACCCGTTCCTTCACCTTGGCGGCCGGAATGCGCAGCAGTTCTTCCAGATTTACCTGTGGGATGGCATAACGTTCTCCGCCGGTCATAACGATCTGACAAGGGATAATAGCCAGGGTCAGGGGCAGTTTGATGCTGATGGTGGAGCCCTTGCCGACCTCGGATTCAATTTCTATGGAGCCGCCCAATTGGTCCAGATTGGTTTTCACCACATCCATGCCCACGCCCCGACCGGAGACGTCTGTTACCTTCTTGGCGGTGGAGAAGCCAGGCAGCAGGATGAGATTGATTCGTTCCTTTTCCGACATAACCTTGGCTTGATCGGAAGTAATCAAGCCTTTTTTCACGGCGGCTTCCGCAAGCATGTCACCGTCCAGTCCCTTGCCGTCGTCACTGATTTCAATAACGACCTGTCCCGCGGCGTGGTACGCCTTCAGAACAATCAATCCACGGACATCTTTCCCTTTTTTGGCGCGTTCTTCCGGTGATTCGATGCCATGGTCAACTGAATTACGCACCAGATGGGTGAGCGGATCGTTGATTGATTCGATAATGGTCTTGTCGAGTTCAACATCCTTGCCAACAATGGTAAGGTCGATTTGCTTGCCTAATTTTTTTGAAAGGTCGCGGACAACACGTGGAAATTTATTGAATACGTTGCCAATGGGCTGCATCCTGGTCAACATTATGGCTTCTTGCAGCTCCGAAGTGACTAGGTCGATGCGTTGCCCCACTGCTTCTGCATTGCGAACATCGCCGGAGGTGATGGTTTGCAGCAATTGGTTGCGTGAAAGAACCAGTTCTCCGGCTAAATTCATCAATTGATCAAGCAGGCTGACTGTTACCCGGATGCTGGTATCCATCTTCTGCACGCTTGTTGCGGTCTTGCGCATCCTGGTTCCGTTAACCGCATCCGGAGAGGCTGCGACACCATGATCGGCTTCAACTTCCTGCTCCTCCTCAAGCAGCTCATCTTCTGCATCAACCGACAGCTCTTCGGTGACTTCCTCCTCAATCTCCATCTCTGGTTCGGCGACAGCTTCGGGTTTCTTCTCAACTTGGGCAGGAGCGGGGGGGGGAGCAACGGTACGCACCACTTTCGGAACAGCGGCAGGCGCTTCTCCTCCTTCGTAAATGGTATTCAATGCAGACGTATGGCTAGAGATATCGACGGTGTTGCTGCTGCCGACATCTTCGATCATATGTTGCAGTTCATCGGCGGCAAGGAGAAGGACATTGACAATGTCGGGATTAGGGATCAGTTTGCCGCTTCGAATCAGCCCTAAAACGTTTTCTGCGGCATGCGCCAGATCCTGAATAACGGTCAATCCCATGAAGCCAGCGCCGCCTTTGATTGAATGGGCGGCACGGAATACTTTATTGACCAGCTCAACATCAATATCGGCACCTGCTTCTTCAATGGCAAGGAGATCGTTTTCGATATCAGCCAAATGCTCAAGCGATTCTTCTATAAATCCTTGTAATATTTCATCATCTTCTATAGACATACATGATTCTCCCTCTGTAAGATGGTAGTGTGTTCAGCTGGAAAGATCCGTCCATCGCGTGGGCAGAAACGCCGCACCTTGGAAAGCAATGGGAATTTTGACCTTAGAAGTATTGTACGTGTCCGGAAATGATTGTACAGATTTTTTTCAAGAAGGGGTTATTACTCGATACCTGGGAACTGTTGCGTTTCTCTCCAGCCATTGCGTTTAAAAAAACGCCCGCTTGTATTCGATCACGTCAACAATGTCCGTTTTTTTGTAGAGCATCTTGCTCAAAAGAGCCTGACGTGTCCTTTTTTGTGAAAAATTAATGAGACAGTTGAAACTGCGGGGCAAAAAATAAGAAGAGGCATCAGATGGATTCGTTACAGGACGGGGTGTCTCACCCAAAAAAACTCGGAATGGGGCATGAGCGGTGAACGACCAATGAAGAGGAAAGTATGGAAGTGCTGATTAGTTAGCGATGGCGTGCAGGGTGACCGTATAGGTTATGACCCGCCCAGCCAAAGGGTGATTGTAATCAACGGTGACAGTTTTGTTTCCGGCAGCAAGGACGGTGGCTGGAACCTGTTGCTTTTCTCCGTCTTTTTCGACAGTCAGAGAGAGGATCATTCCGGGTTTGGGATCAATACGACCGGCAAAAGTGGAGCGGGCAATATCGTGAACCAAATCTTTATAATAAGGGCCGTAGGCGTCTTCTGGCTGGATCTGCACGGTTTTGGATTGGCCCGGTTCCATACCCAGCAATGAGGCCTCTACCGCCTTGAGTATCACCCCTGAACCAATCGTTAACGTGAGGGGTTTGTTCTCCGGAACACTCTCGATCACCTCTCCAGAGGGAAGAGTGGCAGTATAACTAACGGACACGGTATCGAACAGTTGGACAGCGCGCATGAAAAATGGTCCTTTATTGCAGAGGGTTTAAGAAATTCGCGGTATTATACCCACTGCTTTACTGTTTGACAAGTGACGGTGTTTGCTGACTGAAGACTTGACAAAGTGACGATGAAGGCATAAATGTGCAAACCCCAAATATGCTGAACGAAAACAGCAGAACCGAGAGTCGATTGCAGGAGAGGCACCGGCAAGAATAGGGCCGATGATCGAACCTCTCCCGGCAGAATCCAACAATCTCCCCCTCGGAGTCGATCAATAAACCCCGGATCCAACCAAAACGCTATGATAGAACTCGCTTTTGCCAAAGGAGCGGGCGGCCTTCTGCCCGCCATTGTTCAGGATTACCAAACAGGTGAAGTGCTGATGCTCGCCTACATCAACCAGTTAGCTTGGGAAAAAACCCTGCAAACCGGGAAAGCCCATTACTGGAGTCGCTCTCGGTCCAGTTTGTGGCTCAAGGGCGAAACCTCGGGCCACGTTCAACTCATCAAGGAAATCCTGGTTGACTGCGATCAGGATACGGTGGTGTTCAAGGTCGAACAACTGGGCGGGGCAGCCTGCCATACCGGCTATCGCAGTTGTTTTTACCGCAAGGTGAGTGGCGATCAATTAACCGTTCATGAGCAGGAGCGGGTCTTTGACCCGGCCGCAGTGTACGGCTCGAAATAACGCAACACTATTATTAATGAAGGAAACGCAATGAATGTATTGAAACTCGGTATTCCCAAAGGCAGCCTGGAGGACGCTACCATCGCCCTCTTCGACAAATCCGGCTGGCGGATCAAACTGGCCTCACGCAACTATTTTCCCGAAGTCGACGATCCCGAACTCTCCTGTTCCATCTGCCGGCCGCAAGAGATGTCGCGGTATGTGGAATCGGGCATGCTGGATGCTGGCATTACCGGCAAGGACTGGACTATGGAGAACGAGTCAGATGTGGAAATCGTCGCCGATCTCATCTACTCCAAGGTCAGCAAAAAACCAACCCGCTGGGTGATTGCCGTTCCTGGCGATTCCAACATTACCCGGGTCGAGCAGTTGGACGGGAAGCGCATCGCCACCGAACTGGTCAACGTCACGCGTAAATTTTTCGAACAGCGGGGCCTTAAGGTCGATATCACCTTTTCCTGGGGCGCAACCGAGGCCAAGGCGGTGTCTGGCCTGGCCGACGCCATTGTTGAGGTTACCGAGACCGAGTCGACTATCCGTGCCCATGGGCTGCGGGTTATTCACGAGCTGATGCAGTCCAATACCCAATTGATCGCCAGCAAGGCTACCATGGCTGATCCATGGAAGCGGGAAAAGATCGAAAATATCGCCATGCTGCTTCAGGGCGCGTTGCGGGCCGACCGGATCGTTGGTTTAAAAATGAACGTTTCCAAGGAGCAACTGGATGTGGTGATCGGTATGCTGCCCAGCCTCAACGCCCCGACTGTAGCCCAGTTGTACAAGCAGGAGTGGTTTTCGGTGGAAACGGTCATCTCCGAGCATCAGGTGCGAGATCTGGTACCCAAGCTAAAGAAAAACGGCGCGGAAGGTATTATCGAATATTCCTTGAACAAGGTTATTTGAGCAGGGGCCTGATGCTGCCGGTACCCGATAACCAGAGCGGAGAGGGGGAAAAAATGGATTTCAGGAAGGTGCAGTTTCTCCTCTCCGCCCATGCCATCAAGCAGCTGCCGCCGCCGGTGTATCCGGATATCGCTTTTGCCGGACGTTCCAATGTCGGCAAGTCGAGCCTGATCAATCGTCTGATCGACCGGACCAGTCTGGTCAAGACAAGTTCCAAACCGGGAAAGACTCAGAGTCTTAATTATTTCTTGGTTGACGACGTTTTGTATCTGGTCGACCTGCCCGGCTACGGTTTTGCCCAGGTTTCCCAGCAAACCCGGCAAAGCTGGAAGGGGTTGCTCACCGAATATGTCGAAACCAGGACAACCTTGGCCTGCGTGGTCGTGATCATCGACCTCCGTCACGAACTCAAGACCCTGGACCGGGAATTGATCGACTGGCTGCGCTATCTGAAAAAACCCTATTTGCCGGTGTATACCAAGGCCGATAAGTTGTCCCGCAACAATCAGGCGAAGAATGCGGCAGCCCTGGACGCGGGGCTGACCCTCACCAGCGATGAGCGGATCATTTTTTCCGCCCGCACCGGCCTGGGTTTGGACATTCTGCGGGAACGGTTAACCGCGTATGCTGCCGCTGTCGAGATTGCTCCGCAAGGGGAAGGCGACATCTTTACTGATCCGATTTAAGCACCGCTAGAAAGGCCCGCTGGGGAATGTCCACATTGCCCACGGTTTTCATCCGCTTCTTTCCTTCCTTCTGTTTTTCCAATAACTTCCGTTTTCTGGAAATGTCACCACCGTAGCACTTAGCGGTCACGTCTTTGCGCAGAGCAGAGATGGTTTCCCGAGCAATAACATTGCCGCCAATGGCCGCTTGAATGGCTATTTTAAACATCTGTCGGGGGATCTCCTCCTTCAGCCGTTCACAGGCCTTGAGGCCACGTTCCCTGGCCTTGGCTCGATGGGTCAGTTGGGACAGCGCATCGACCTGTTCGCCGTTCACCAGAATATCGAGCTTAACCAGATCGCTGGGCCGGTAATCGATCAATTCGTAATCAAAAGAGCCATAGCCCTGGGTCACAGACTTGAGACGATCGTAAAAATCGTAAATCACCTCGGCCAGCGGCAGTTCGCAAATGAATTCAATACGGCCGGGCATGGGGTAATGGTACTTGGTGTTTTCTCCTCGCCGCTCCATGCACAGGGTCATGACCACGCCCATATAGCGCTCGGGGATGTGAATGGTCGCCTTGATATACGGTTCCTCGATCCGGGCGATGGAGCCGGGATCGGGAAAATATGAGGGGTTGTCAATCTCGACCATGGTTTTGTTCTGCAAATAGAACTTATATTTGACCGTGGGTACGGTCAGGATCAGGGAGATATCAAACTCCCGTTCCAACCGCTCCTGCACGACTTCCAAGTGGAGCAACCCCAGAAAACCGCAGCGAAAACCAAACCCAAGCGCTGCTGAGGAGTCTTTTTGGAAGGAGAGGGCGGCATCGTTAAGTTTCAATTTTTCCAGGGCAGTGGCCAGTTCTTCGTATTCATCGGAGGCAATCGGATAGAGCGAAGAGAAGACCACCTGCTGCACCTCTTTGAAACCGGGCAAGGCAGCAGGACACGGGCAGTCCTTCAGGGTGATAGTGTCGCCTGGGCGGGTATCAGAGACAGTTTTAACGCCAGCGATGATATAGCCAATTTCTCCAGCGGAAAGCTGTTGCTGCGGCTCGCGGCGCAGGTGGAAAAGGCCCAGTTCTTCAACCCGGTATTCGGCCCCATTGGACATGAACACTATCTGGTCACCAGTTTTAACCGTGCCGTTGATAATCCGAACCGAGATGACCGTGCCGCGATACGGATCGTAATTGGCATCAAAGATCAGCGCCTCCAGGGGTTTTCCCGGATCACCAATGGGCGGAGGAAGCAGACGGACAATGGCATTGAGCAGTTCTGGCACTCCTTGGCCAGTTTTGGCGGAGCACATCTGGATGGTCTCACCGTCGAGACCTAAATCTTCCTCGATCTGTGCCGCAACCTTTTCCGGTTCAGCGGCCGGCAAATCAATCTTGTTGATGACTGGAATGATTTCCAGGTTGTTCTCCATGGCCAGATAGAGATTGGCCAGGGTTTGCGCTTCGATCCCCTGGGCAGCATCGATCAGGAGCAGTGCCCCCTCGCAAGAGGAAAGGGCACGGGAGACCTCGTAGCTAAAATCGACATGACCGGGAGTGTCGACCAGATTGAGCGTGTAGACTTTGCCATCGTCGGCATGGAAGGGCAAACAGATGGTCTGTGACTTGATAGTGATGCCGCGTTCCCGCTCGATATCCATGGTGTCGAGCATCTGATCCTTGAACTCCCGGTCGGTGACCATTTTGCAGAGTTGAATCATCCGGTCGGCTAAGGTGGACTTGCCATGATCGATGTGAGCAATGATACTGAAATTTCTAATTTTATCCATACAGAAAAAAAACAATGAAAAGAGGGGGGAGGGAGCGGCAATGGAGCCGGGTATCCTTAGCACAGATTGCTTGAAAAAAAAACTCTTGAACCGAACCCTGTCGTATTAAAGTGTTTTTTTTTCAGTTTTCGGTTAATTTGATTTGGTAAACCCTGCATGCGAGCTTCCTCCTTGCAGGGTTGTGTTTTCTAACGATATACCAGAAATTCATGAGAGATCAGAGCGAAATCGACAATCTAGATCTGGATGAACCGCCGCAGCATGCTTTAATGCTGACCAGTCAAGACGACAACCTTCCGGCGCTCAGCAATCCAGCCCTTCACCGCTACCTTCAGGAAATCAGCCAGTATGAATTGCTCAGTCGTGAAGCAACTGAAGAGCTGGCTGTACGGTTTCAGGAAACCGGCGACCCGGACGCTGCCTATCGTCTAGTTTCCTCGAACCTGCGACTTGTGGTGAAGGTGGCTATGGATTTCCAGAAATATTGGATGCAAAATTTCATGGACCTTATTCAAGAAGGCAACGTGGGCTTGGTCCAGGCCACCAAGAAGTTCGATCCGTATCGGGGCGTTAAATTCTCCTATTATGCAGCCTACTGGATTCGCGCTTATATCCTGAAATTTATCATGGATAACTGGCGATTGGTTAAAATTGGGACTACCCAAGCACAGCGCAAGCTCTTTTTCAGCCTGAATAAAGAAAAAAAACTTCTTGAATCGCAAGGCTTTAAGCCGGAAATAAAATTACTTGCTGAGCGATTAAACGTCAAGGAAAGCGAAGTAATTGAGATGGGGCAACGCATGGACAACTGGGATGTTTCCCTGGAAGCCCCAGTGCGCAGCGACTCGGAAGATGAGCAGAAAAATTTTCTCCCCCACGATGGACCGGGGATAGAAGAGGTCGTCGCCAGTCAGGAAATGCGTGAACGGTTGGCTGTCATCCTTGCCGATCTCAGTACCCGGCTCAACAAAAAGGAACAGGTTATTCTCAATACCCGGCTGCTCAGTGACGAGCCCAAAACCCTACAAACAATTGCTGACGAATTTAACATCTCGAGGGAACGAGTCCGCCAGATTGAAGCTAACTTGTTGAAAAAATTGCGCAAACAATTCGAAAAAGAAATGCCTGACATCCAGGACTTTCTCAGCGGCGACGGAGTAATTCTTGCGGCTAAACCAGAAGGTCAGTATTCCTGACCACCTCGCTCTTATCACCACCATCTCTTAACATCTACCTGTAACATTGCATAAATGAACGTCCCGTTGCTTGATTTAAAACCGCAGTTGGCGGCCTTGCGTCCGCAAATTATAGAAGCAGTGACCCGGGTCATTGATTCCACTGGCTATATCCTCGGGCGCGAGGTTGCAGAGCTAGAAGAGAAAATCGCGCGATACTGCGGCTCCGGGCAAGGAATCGGGGTGAGTTCCGGCACTGATGCCCTGCTGGCTGCACTGATGTCGCTTGATATCGGTCCGGGTGATCTGGTGTTGACAACGCCGTACACCTTCTTTGCTACCATGGGCACTGTCCTTCGGGTAGGAGCGCAACCATTATTCGTCGATATCGAACCTGACAGTTTCAATATCGACCCTGAACGCTTGGCCGAGGCCTTGGCGGCGGATCGAAAATCAGGCAGCCGCATCAAGGCCATTATTCCGGTACATCTTTATGGCCAATGCGCTAACATGGGGCGTATCATGGAACTTGCCACCGAATACGGTGTTCCGGTGATTGAAGATGCGGCTCAGGCCATCGGTGCCGAGTGCCCGTATGAGGAAAATGGAGTCGTTGTCTGGCGTCGAGCCGGATCCATGGGCCTGTGCGGATGCTTTTCCTTTTTTCCCAGCAAAAATCTTGGAGGCATTGGCGATGGCGGCATGATCACTACCAGTGATCAAGGATTTGCTGACATCGTTCGTTCGAATCGCAACCACGGCGCTGAGCCCAAATATTATCATTCACGGGTTGGCGGCAATTTCCGGCTCGACCCGATTCAGGCCGCTGTGCTGGCAATCAAGCTGGACTATCTCGAAGAATGGCATGCCGCCCGTCGTCTCAATGCGGATCGTTATCGTCAACTTTTCAAGGATGCCGGTCTGGTCGACTCTCCGGTCAGGCTGCCGAAAGCTATTTATGCCGGAATGGATGGCGCCGAGCATCGTAATCATCATATCTACAATCAATTCATTATTCTTGTCCCCGAGCGGGATAAGCTACGGCAGTTTCTTCAGGACCACTCTGTTGGATGCGAAATATACTATCCGCTTTGTCTGCATCAGCAGGAATGTCTCCAGTCTGAAACGTATAAAAAACAGTTTTTTCCGGTTGCGCAGCAGGCCGCCGCCAATTCGCTGGCCTTGCCTATTTTCCCTGAATTGACCTACGAGCAACTGGCCTACGTGGTCGAAATCATCCAACGGTTTTATCGCCTCAGGTGAGTTCGGTCATGTCTGCAAAGTAGCGATACAAAGCGGATGGCATTCACTGCCTCTCTTTTGGATCGCTGCAATAGAGTGTTGTTTTCTGAAAGCGTTGGGTCTTGCTCAACGCTTTCTTCTTATTAATCTTTTGGAAAAAATATATACAGGAGGAGAAGACATGGTTGTACGTATCCCGATGTCCTTGACGGGAAATCGGCAGCTTCGGGAAGAGCTGGAACGGCTTGAACGAATGGAGCGGCCTGAAATAGTCAAGGCAATCGAGGTGGCGAGGGCGCATGGCGATTTGAGTGAAAATGCCGAATATCACGCTGCCAAGGAACGTCAAAGCCTGGTTGAAGGCAGGATTCTCGAACTCAAAGATAAGCTCGGCAGAGCTGAGATCATTGACTGCTCCAAGGTGTCCACCAATAGGGCTGTTTTCGGCACCGTCGTTACCCTGATGGATCTGACAACCGAAATTGAAGTAACGTACCAGCTTCTGGGACCGGAAGAATCCGATGTTAAAAAAGGATCGATTTCCGTCTTTTCGCCCCTTGGCAGAGCGCTCCTCGGTAAAGAGGTGGGGGATGAGGTCGCGACTAAAACACCGGGTGGTCTACGGGAATTCGAAATAATCCTTATTTCCGCTTCAACTATTCAATGAGAGTTTGCCATTGATTGGCGTGATGTCCTATCTCAGGAAAACAGCATTGATTGATGCGTTCAGGTGTGATGGATTCCCTCAGGGCAGGAGGGGACAGTTGATTCGACAAGTAGGGGGAGGTGGATAGAAGCACTTTAGGCGACTGACACCAATAATCCGCTTTGGAAGAGGGAGGTGATTTGGGTGCTCACCTCCTCGGTGTTATAGGGACAGGTGTTGTCCGTATGCCAACATATTGAGATTTCGTCTAAGGCGCCAAAAATAACCTGGCGAGCAATATCCGGTTGAATATCCTTGCGAAAAGTCCCGTCTTCCTGTCCTTTTTCTATAATTGTGCCAATTATTTTTAGATAATCATTAAACGTATTCTTCCGATATTCGCGGATGAGCTTGCTGGTTTGACGCAACTCAATATGAATAACCTCGGCAAGGTATCGGTTTTTCTTCATCTCCTCGAGATGGTTAGTGATAAAGATTTCCAGTTTTGCCTTTGAGCTGTCGTCCTTTTCCAGCAACAGGTTGACGTGATCGATCAGTTTGCCAATTTCTTGCTCGAAAACCGAAAGAAGAATATCAAATTTATTGTTAAAATAAAGATAAATAGTACCGTCAGCCACTTTGGCTTCCTTGGCAATATCGGAAATCCTGGCATTGAAAAAGCCTTTCTTGGCAAAAACCTTGGTGGCAGCACGTATAATTTTACGATGCTTATCTGTTGATTTCATTTAATATGGTGAAACAGGCAATTGCTGTGAAAAATGAATGAATCCTCATTCCGAAAGTAACAGTATGCTGAGGAAAAAGTCAAGAAAAATGACGGTGTTCTGTCTGTCTGGTTCCAGGTTAACGGAGGTTGATACGTATTATTTTGCTAGACGGGACTCAAGATTATTTATTAGAAAGAGGGTGTTAAACAAAAACAGATCAATGTTAAGAGGAGGGGATAATGAAGATTTTGGTAATAGGGGGAGGCGGCCGCGAGCATGCACTTATCTGGAAACTGAAACAGTCCGACAGGGTTGATACAGTTTTTTGCGCGCCGGGTAATGCAGGTATCGGAAATATTGCACAATGTGTCGATATTTCTGTGGGTGACCTTGCCACGTTGTTGGATTTTGCCCTCAAGGAACAGGTCGATCTCACCATTGTCGGCCCAGAGGAACCTCTGACCAAAGGTATTGTGGACCTCTTTCAAAAAAATAATCTGCGTATCTTTGGACCTGACAGCAAAGGTGCAATTCTGGAGGGGAGCAAGGTCTTCACTAAAGATTTTCTCAAAAAAAATCAGATACCGAGTGCTCGATACGAAACATTTGTCAAACCGGGAGCTGCCAAGAAATTCATTAAATCCATCGGTGCACCTTGCGTGGTCAAAGCCGACGGTCTTGCTGCCGGCAAGGGAGTCATTATTGCCCAGACCGTTGAAGAGGCCCAAAAGGCCGTTGATTTGATCATGAAGGAAAAGGCCTTTGGTGCCGCCGGTAACCAGGTGGTGATCGAAGAATTTCTCAAAGGAGAGGAGGCTTCATTCATAGCCTTCACCGACGGCAAAACCGTGCTTCCCTTGCCATCCTCCCAGGATCATAAAGCCATTTTCGATGGGGACAAAGGACCAAACACCGGCGGCATGGGTGCCTATTCACCGGCACCGGTGATGACCGAAGCGCTGACTAAGAGGGTGATGGAAGAAGTGATGCTCCCCACCGTCCGCGGAATGGCTGCGGAAGGCCGTCCTTACAAGGGCATGCTCTATGCGGGACTGATGATCGATGGTGACCGGATCAATGTGCTCGAATTCAATTGCCGTTTCGGTGATCCTGAGTGCCAACCCTTGCTGATGCGCTTAAAAAGCGATCTTGTCGACATTCTCGAGGCCTGCATCGACGGCACGCTTGATAAGGTGCAGATCGAAATCGATCCTCGCCCCACGGTCTGCGTGGTTTTGGCCTCTGAAGGATATCCGGGCAAGTATGTCACCGGCAAAGCTATTACCGGTTTGCGGGCGGCGGCCAAAGTGGAGGGCGTGGAAGTCTTTCACGCTGGAACAGCAGTAAAAAACCGGCAGACAGTAACCAGCGGAGGCCGGGTTCTAGGGGTAACCGCTGTTGGCGCAACCATTCAAGAGGCCATCGATCGAGCCTACCTTGCGGCCAAGGAAATCCAATGGCAAGGGTGTTATTACCGTCGCGATATCGGCCACAGGGCTTTGGCCCGTTTGACGGCCTCCACCAAGCCCGTGGTGGGGATTGTCATGGGCAGCGATTCCGACCTACCCGTAATGCGTGCTGCCGCTGATTTTCTTCAGTCGGTTGGCGTCGGATTTGAAATAAGTATTTCTTCTGCCCATCGTACGCCCGAACAGGCCTGCGCTTATGCCAAGACCGCCCGGGAGCGCGGACTCAAACTGATCATCGCCGGTGCGGGCATGGCGGCCCATCTGGCCGGTGTCCTGGCGGCTCACACCACTTTGCCGGTGATCGGCGTTCCATTGGACGCCTCTTCCCTGAACGGGCTCGACGCCCTTCTTTCCACCGTGCAGATGCCGCCCGGCATCCCGGTTGCCACCATGGGAATAGGTAAGGCCGGCGCCAAAAACGCGGCGGTGTTGGCTGTCCGTATCCTAGCGATAGAGGATGCCGTGCTGCAGGAAAAACTTGAACAGCATGCTCGGAAGATGGCCGACGAGGTTGCCGCAAAAAACCAAGCGTTGACAATGTGAACTGGCCTGTCGCCTGCAGCAAGGAAAGTCTTGACCATGCCGCCAACCTCCTCAAGGCGGGTGGTGTGGTGGCGTTCCCCACGGAAACCTATTACGGCCTGGCAGTTGATCCGTTCAACCGCCAGGCCCTGGAACGATTATTCCGGGTTAAACGGCGTCCGCGCCAATTGCCGATTCTTGTTCTGGTGGCTGTAGTGGATCAGTTGCCGCTGTTGACGAGAGAGGTGCCTGATCTTTATCGCCGATTAATCGATTGCTTCTGGCCCGGCCCCTTGACCCTGGTCTGCCCGGCGTTGCCTTCACTTCCGACAGAGGTGACCGGCAACACCGGAACAATTGGGGTTCGCCAGACTCCCCACGAGACGGCAATTGCCCTGATCAGCGCTTTTGGTGGCCCGATTACCGCCACCAGCGCCAACATAACGGGTTTTCCCGCAGCGGTCTCGGCTGAGGATGTGGCCCGGATGTTCGAATCCGAAATTGATCTCATTCTTGATGGGGGCATAACTCCCGGTGGCGGCGGATCGACGCTCGTTGGACTGAACCGCGGTATGCTCATTTGTATCCGTGAAGGAAAAATCGGGTTTTCCGCTGTGCAGGATTGTGCTGCGGCTCTTGCCCTAAACGATTAACCAGAATGCTGGAGACAGATATGGCCGATTTGCGGTGGAATAAAGCATTTGCCTTGGAACAGACCGGCGGTGACGAAGAATTGCTGGAGGAGTTGCTTGTTTTATTCAGAGATTCCTCGGTGTCCGATTATGCCCAGTTGCAGCAGGCTGTGGCCGCAAACGATGCCGCAGCCGTGATGCGGGCTGCCCACAGCCTGAAAGGGGCGGCAGCGAGTTTGGGTATAGAAGGAATTCGGCAGTTGGCGCTCGATATGGAAGCGGATGCCCGCAATAATTCAGTGACTGTTGCAAGAGCGTATCTGACCGCCATGGGCGATCTTCTGGAGCAGCTCAAGAATCTTTAAATGCGCATTGAAGAGTAGGGGAAATACCGGGACCACTTCGAAAGAAGCGGTCCTTTTTTTTTGATGGAAATGGCGAGGGGCCTGAGAATCATGGCTCATTCAGGGGCGAATTATCTCGCAATCGCACTCTGCGTCCTTGATGTTGAGCAGCAGGAACTTGGCGTTGTACCCGTGTTTCACCAGTTCATTGTAGGCCATATCCGCCCGGGCACCGGTGGAACAGTGAACGTAGATTTTTTTGTCCTTGAGCAGTTCGTTCAGCCGTGCCGGTATTTCGTCCAGAGGGATATTGATCGTATTCTTGAAGATGCCCAGTTCAGTCACTTCTTCCTTGGTGCGGGCGTCGACAATTACTGCGTCCTTGTCTTCACCTGTTGTGGCTTTACGGAAATCAGCGACGGATACCTCACCCTTGCCGATTTTCCGTACCCACTTGATCTCGGTGTTGAAAATCGGACCTTTGTCAATCTCTCCGCCAGTCTTAATCCAACCTTCATAACCGCCCTTCACAAGGGAGACAAAGTTGAACCCCTGATCACGTACTTCCCCTACCTTGTCGACAGCTTCTTTTTCTCCATAGAGAACGATGGGGGCGCTACGGGGTACATCATCCAATTTGTCTTCCAGCGATTCATACGGCACATTATAGGCGCCCTTTATTCTTCCGGCGATTGCTTTTTTGTTGGTCTTATGTCGATGAGCACCACGTTGCCGTTCTTGATAAACTCGTTAGTAGAGTAGGTGGGCAACTTGGCTTCTGACCATTCTGGTTCGCTTTCATGGTAGACACGGACATCGGTATAGCCAATTTTTTGGCAATTTCGTCCGAAGCCGGAGATAAAGGGCAGGTGATACCGCCGCAATAAAAAATAAGCGGTATATTTTTATTTTTTGGTAGTACTTCCGCTTGTTTTTTCCAGAAGTGGGAGCGGCACAGAATGAGCCCCAGGCAAGTGAGCTTGATCGTATTGAGCCGTTGGCCGCGAATCGATTAAGTAATGGGGGGAGGTTATCCTTGATGAGTTTTTGCAGTTCGGCAGTCTTTATTTCAACTGTTCTTGGAGGCAGCTTGGCCAATTTCAATTCGACGCTAGTAGCAAAGGCCTCCGCGCGCCACATATCTCGTAAGTAACCTTGACTGGCCGGCACTTAGCGGCTTGATTGACCCCCTTGGTTTTTTCGTCAAACTTAACCATCATCACCTTGTCCTGCTCACCTTTACCAACAATGATCGAAATTGTTTTGGCTCGTTCCGAGACACCGGCAATTTCCCCCTCGTAGACAAGCGGTTCGGTCATTTGAGCCGCTTCCTTGGCTGGTGGGGACTCGGCAACTTGGGCGTTTTGGGTTCCCGCACAGCCGCCGGCCAAAAGTGCCAGCATCAGGTAGAGAGGGAGCAATCACAACTATTTTTTTTCACGGCAAGTCCTCCTCAACAGTGGCTGCGGGTGGCCTGAAGCCCCCAAGGATGAACGCATGGCGTTCATTTTTTTTTATCATACCAGAAAAAACAAAGCCAGTGCAAATGAGAATGATGATCATCTGTAACAAGGTGATGTTTGGAAAGGGCAATGGATCGAAGTGATTTTGAAAAGGATGTTAGTGCACTGAGTACAGCTGTTGAAGTGATGCAAGGAAAATCTGCTTGTTCTTGTCAAACGTTGTCCTTGCTTAATCCATCAATCCCTCGTGCAGAGTCCTGCGTTGGTAACCGGCCGAACAGCTTGGTCTGAGTGGACAGCCAAGTGGCGACTTCATCGGTGATAAATCGTCCGGCGCAGCGCCATTGCCAGTTTTTCTCCATGGTGCCAGGAGTGTTTAGACGACAGTCATTGCCAAAACCAAGAACATCCTGCATCGGGAGTATTGACAGGTTGGCTGGGGAGGACAAGGCAAGATGAATGAGATCTCGATGAAAGGACCCGGCATGATCATCAATCCGGTTGGCAAATCGTTTGGCCCGCTGTTTGCTCTCCGGATCTACCTCAGGGTTGAGAAACCAGCCAACAGCGGTGTCATTGTCATGTGTACCTGTATACACCACGCTATCTTTTTCTGTATTATATGGAAGATAATTGTTTTTCGGATCGCCGTCGAAGGCGAAAAGCAGAATTTTCATTCCAGGATAGCCAAGGTTTTTTCGGAGGGCTTCTACCTCGGGGGTGATGAGTCCAAGATCTTCGGCAATGATCGACATTCCACCCAATCGTCGGTCCATTTCTTCAAAAAACGGCTGCCCCGGTCCCTGCAACCAGCAACCGTTCATCGCTGTTTCTTCTGCTGCAGGAACGGCCCAATAGGATTCAAAACCTCGAAAGTGATCGATCCTGAGGGTGTCAACCAGGAAAAAGTTGAGCCGCAACCTTTGCTCCCACCACGCCCACAGTTTTTGCTCAATGTGTACATCTTTTGTGTTCCAACGATACAGCGGATTGCCCCAGCGCTGACCGGTGGTGCTGAAATAATCCGGCGGCACACCAGCAACTTGGGTTGGTTCACCTTTTTCATCGTCAAGTTGAAACAGTTCCTGATTTGCCCAGACATCAGCGCTGTCAAGAGCAACGTAAATGGGCAGGTCGCCGATAATCCGGACATCCTGTTCTTGAGCATACTCGCGCAGTTGACTCCACTGGGAGAAAAAAAGATATTGCTCGAACAGATAATAATCAATTTTCAACTGCTGTTCGCGCGTTGCCCGGGAAAGCGCCTCTGGTTGCCGCTGGCGCAGCGCAGTTGACCAGGCGTACCACGGTTTATCCTGATAGCGTTCCTTGAGTGCGAGAAAGAGTGCGTAATCGATACTCCAGGATTGCGTGCTGGCAAATTCCGACAGAATGATGTCGCTGTTAGATTGGGTTTGAAACCGTTTCCATGCCAAAGAGAGGATCTTCTTTTTGTATTGTGCCACCTGCTGATACGAAATGGTATACTCAGAGAAATCAGGTGGGACGATTTCCTCTTTCCTGAGCAGGTTTTGATCGACCAGCACGTCAAGACTAATGAAAAGGGGGGATCCAGCATATGCGGAAGGGCTCATGTAGGGAGAATTGCCGAAGATCGGGCTGGTGGGACCGAGCGGCAAAATCTGCCAGCAACTTTGGTCGCTTTTCTTGAGAAAATCGATGAATTGCATGGCCGACTGACCCATATCGCCGATTCCGTGGGAACCGGGAAGAGAGAAAAGAGGAAGTAAAATTCCGCTTGACCTTTGTTGGAGGATGTTTACAGATGTATGACTACTCACGTTCGTTTCCTATCCGAGGGACCATGCCTGATTTTGTTGCATCCAAGTATATTCAAAGAATTTGGCATAATTCTATGCTTTTTCCGCATGAAGAACACTCTTCGATTGCTTTTTTGCTCTGAAAGATTATTTTATAATATTCTTTTTGTCTCTTAAACCACTTTATGTGCGAATGCACAGTTTAAA